>Ga0101944_10000334_pt1 | contig 143600 bp, 102 predicted proteins | sample DewCreD2012metaG_FD_75245 | JGI IMG/M metagenome (GOLD analysis project Ga0101944, IMG submission 75245) | Hot spring sediment bacterial and archeal communities from British Columbia, Canada, to study Microbial Dark Matter (Phase II) - Dewar... ...
CTCCGCGATCATGGCGGGCGAGCCGCCGAACCGGCCCCGAACTCACCGGCGAAGACGATGATCAGTGGGAAAGGGCTACGCCGGGTGGCGCGGGGCGCGGCAAAACACCGGCCGGTCAGGGGCGTGGGGCGCTCCCGGCGCGCGCGGCGCGCCGCGGGAGATAGGGAGAGGGTGTGTCCCGTCCCCCCTCCGCGTCTGCCCCGCCCCCTGATGGCGCGGGGTGTCGGCGGTGGCCAGATGTCGGCGGGGAGAACGGCGCGAGGGATGGATGCCGTTCGCGTCGGACTTGGGGCGCCGGGAGGTCGTCAAGATGGACTCGGCGCTCACGTTATCCCTCCCCAGTTCCGATTTCACGCCCCGGATCGCATCCTCAGCCGCGGATCGACGCCTGACAGGCCCTCTGTTCCCGTGGATTTGTGGCCGGCCCCCCAATCCATCGGGTTTCATGCGCTCGCCGACTCCCGGCCCCCTATACGCCGGCGCCTGTTCCAGCGCCCGCCCCCTCCGTCACCGGACCTTTCGACGTCGACACCCTGGCCATTGTGCTTTCATGGCGATCCCAAATCGACCTTATCGTCTCGGCCAGCGTCATAGGATCGAAGGGCTTGGCGATAACGTCCGTCGCTCCCGCCTGGCGGTACTGGGCCACTTCGCGAGGCTGGACCTTGGCGGTCATGAAGACGGCGGGGACACCCGCCAGGGCCGGGATCTCGCGAAGCCGCTGCAACGTGGTCGGGCCGTCCATTTCCGGCATCATCACATCCAGCAGGAACAGATCCGGCGCGAAACCGGAGGCCGTTTCCAGCGCCTCCGGCCCCGAGGCACAGGTCCGAATGACGAACCCGCCGATGGCTTCCAGGGCTACCCCGGCCACCATCCGGATGTCCGGGTCGTCCTCCACCAGCAAGATCCGACTGAGCAGGCGCGTCATGGCGGGTCTCCATCCCGGAAGGCTCAGCGAGCCGGAATCGCGTGCAGCGCCGGATCCTCCCGGCGTGCCGCCGTCTCATCGCCGCCGCCCTCCGCCGGGCCGGCCTCCCCGTCGCCGAGCGCGGGCAGCGTGAAGTGGAACGTGGTCTTTCCGGGGACCGAGTCGAATCCGATCCGTCCGCCCAGCCGCTCGACGATGGCCTTGCAGATGCTCAGCCCGAGGCCGGTGCCGCCTTTCTGCCGGGAGTCGGAGGCATCGGCCTGGGCGAACTTCTGAAAGATGCGGGAACGAAAGCCCTCGGGGATCCCCGGGCCTCGATCCGTAACGGCAATGCGCAGGGCGCCGCCGTCGGGGACCACGTCGACCTCCACCCGACCGCCGGGGGGCGAGTACTTGACGGCGTTGGAGATGAGGTTGGCGAGGACCTGTCCGATCCGGACGGCGTCACCGAGGATGCGGGCGCCGGGAAGGCGCCGGGCCGCGGCGACGGAGACGCCGAAGGTCCGGGCATAGTCGGCGTTCGACTCGATCGCCAAATCGACCGCCTTCTGGAGGTCGATCGGCTCCCGGTTGAACGTCATCCGGCCGGCCTCGATCTTCTGGATGTCGAGGATGTCGTTGATCAACTGGGTCAGGCGCACGCCGTTGCGGTGGGCGACGCCGAGCATCGCCAGCGCCCGGGGGGCGACGGCGCCGGCCGCCCCGCCCAGGACCAGCCCGAGGGTTCCCTGGATGGCGGTCAGCGGCGTCCGAAGCTCGTGGCTGACGACCGAAACGAACTCGTCCTTCATCCGCTCCGACGTCTTGTAGGCGGTGATATCGCGGAGGACGACGACGGCCCCCAGGAGATCGCCGCGGGCGCCGCGCAAGGGTCGCCCCCCGATTCCCGCCCAGCGTCCTTCGGGAACGGTCTCGTTCCGAATATAGACCTCGACCCCGTCGACGTTCTCCCCGTTCAGGGCCCTTGCGAACGGCAGCTCCCCGGCGGGGAAGGGCGTCGCCTTGTCGGGGCGGAAGATGCCATAGACCCGCGGCCAGTCGCCGACCGGCGCGTCGGTGGCCCCATGCCCCAGCAGGCGCTCCGCCTCCGGGTTGAAGAGCAGGAGCTTCCCGTCCGGGTCCACCACCATCACGCCGTCTCCCATGCTGTTCAGGATCGAGAGGATGATCCGGGCCTCGGTCCGCATGCTGCCCAGGGACTGTTCCAGATCCGAAGCCCGCTGGGCCAAGCGGGCCATGGTCCGCCGGTGGTCGGCAACCTCCCGGAGCAGGTCCCGGTTTGCGGTCTCCGCCTCGAGCGCCAGACGCCGCTCAGTTTGAAACATGCGCAGGCTCCAGACGGCCAAGGCCGAGAGGGCCAGCCCGAAGGCGAGCGTGATCGATGGAAGCGGGGGCGGGACCTGCGCGGCCAGCGCTCTCCAGAGACAGACGACGCCGACAACCAGCCCCAGCCCGATCGGGACCGGCAGCCACGGCGGCAATCCGGCCTGGCCCCGGCGATCCTCCCTCCATGCAACGGCCAGGACCCCGGCTCCCAAGACCGAGAACCCGACCGTGTCTTGAACCGCCATGTGCGCCAGGCGGCCCCAGCCGTAAGCCTGCGGCAGGTTGGCCAGATAACCGACGTACCCGACGAGACCGAAGGCCGCCAGAATCGCCCCCGCCAGCGCGAGCGCGAGGGGGCGAAACCGGCTGCGCCCCGGCCGGCGGATCACCCAGACGGCGGCCCCGGCCAGAAGAAAGCAGACCGCCGAGTTGGCGGAGACGCGCCCCGGCCTCGCGGTCAGCGTCGTGATGAACGGCTCGAACAGGAGCCGATCGATGCCGGCGTCGACGTCGAAGAGGTGCTGGAGCAGGGTCAGGGCGCCCAGGAAAGCCGTCAGCAGCCCGCCGGCCAGGGCCAGGCGAGGCCGACTCGCCCGCGCCGCCAGCAGCCCGGCGCCGCAGAAGAGGAACCCGAGGGCGGCGTTGTACTGCATCGGGGGGAAGGTCGGATGGGTTTGGATGAGTCGCGCACAGCCGGTCATCCAGCCGACCGCGACCATCCCTCCGAGCGCGACGGCGAAGCCGCCCGCCGCCGTCGCGGCAAGCGAGAGCGCACGATCCAAGACGCCCCCCGTGGCCGGCATAGTCGGGACTCCCGGGATGCCGGATCCCCCTTACGCGCAAACGCCCAGCGCCTCCTCCTCGCACGTCACACAAGTCGCGCACTCGGTCAGGGCGCACAGGGTAAAAACGTGGAGGATCGGCTTCGAAGGGTTCACGATGTAGATCCGGCCGCCGCGCCGGCGGTACTCCTCCGCCGCGGCGATCAAAACCCCGATCGCTCCGCTGCTGATGAACGTGACCCCCGAGACATCCAATAGGATCCGGTCCGATTTCCACGCCAGCATCTCGTCGACAATCTCTTCGAGCCATCCGACAGCGCTCAGATCCAAGGCACCCCGGAGCACCAAGCGCGGAACGTTGCCGGGCAGGATGTCGATCTCATGCTGGAAGGTGTGCATGGCTCCGCCCCGAATGACGGGTTAACGGGATACCCTGCATCTGAACAAAAGCAAATAACGTGCCGCCGGCGGCGCGGACGCCGGCAAGCATCTCCCGGCACGGCAAGGCATTGCGATCGCCCGAAAAAACGGGTCGAACGGGGGGCCGTATCGAATCAACACATCTGTCGCGGTTTGGGATGGGGGAAAACACGGGGCTTGCAGGAACGGCGGATGACGAGGGGACCCGGACCGGGCGCGCCGTCTCCGCGCCCGGCCTTCCCGGAAGCCCCCGGGGGTCACGCCGCGCTGACGCGCATCAGGCGGTGGAGCCGGGCCAGCAGTTCGGCGGGCGAGAAGGGCTTGACGATGTAGTCGTCGGCGCCGCGCTCGAATCCCCGCACGATCTCCTCCTCGCTCCCGAGCGCGGTGAGCATCACGATCGGGACGCGGGCGTAGGCCGCCTGCCGCCGGAGCTGGGCGATCAGGTCGAGGCCATCCATCCCGGGCATCTTTCGGTCGAGGATCACCAGCGAGACTTCCAGGGTTCGCGACGCCGCCAGGGCGGCGATGCTGTCCGTCTCGTGAATCACCTCGAAGCCGTCCGCCTCGAGATGCTTGCGGAGCAGCGCGACCATCAAGGCATCGTCCTCGACCACGAGGACCTTGGGCCGGAGGGGGCGATCGACATCGCGCTCGGTGAAGACGCGGTTGCGACCGGCCGCCTTGCCGAGACGCAGGAGGCGGTCCGCCCGTTCGAAGGCGGTCCCGACCGACTCCTCGTCCCCCACCTGAACGAGGCCGGCGGTGACGGTCACGGGGAAGGCGCCGCCGACGGGCGTGTGGAAGCGCGCCTCCTGAAGGGCGCGCCGGACGCGCTCGAGGGCGATCCCCGCCCCCGCCACATCCGCGTTCGAGAAGAGGGCGACGAACACGTCCCCGCCCCAGCGTGCCACCACGTCCGAGGTGCGGAGGCTGTCCCGGAGGATCCCGCCGACCCGCCGCAGCACCTCGTCCCCCGTGGCCGGCCCGTGGGCCTCGTTGACGGCCTTGAAATGGTCGAGGCCGACCGCGGCCATGGCGACGGGAAACCGGACGCGGCGCGCGGTGGACATCGCGCGGCGGAAGGCCTCCGTGAAGGCCTTCCGGTTCTCCAGTCCCGTGAGGGGATCGATGCGCGCGTCGCGCGACCGCGCCGCCGCCCGCCTCAGCCGGAAGGCAACGGCCGCGGAGAGGGCCTCCGCATCCAGCGGGCCGTCGAAAACCGCGTCGGCGCCCGCGGCCAGGCAGGCGGCCTTGTCGCCTGCGCCGGCCTGCGCCGCGCAGACGAGAACGGGGAGATCGCCTCCCGCGGGATGCCCGCGAATGCGGCGGACCACGTCGTCCCCGCGCCCGTCGGGCAGGTCAAGCCCCAGGAGGACGCAGGCGATCTCGCGCTGTCCGAGGGTCCGGAGGGCGTCCCCCGCGGTCCCGACGACGGCGATCTCCCGCCCCGGCCCCTCCAGGGCCTCCCGAAGACGCAGGGCCTCGACGGCGTCCGCCTCGACGACGAGAATCGCGGCCGCCGGCGCCGTCTCGCCGGAGGCCACCGCCTGGAGCACCGCCACGAGCCGGTCGACCGACGGAAGCAGCTCCGCCTCGGGCGCCTCCTCGACGCACGCGGCGGCCTCGGTCACCTCCGGGAATCCATAGGTCCCGCCCGACCCGCGCAGGGCGTGGGCAAGCTTGCGAAGCGCGGCGGAGCCGTCGGCCGCATGCTCCCGCAGCGCCTGCCGGGCGGATTCCAGCGCCTCGATGCGGGCCGGCAGGGCTTTCCGGTACAGCGCCTGCAGGTCGTACATGGCGCATCCCCCCCCTCGGAGCGTCACGCGACGCCGGCGGGAACCGGCCCGCCGGCCAGGGCGAAGATCCGATCGACGAGCGCCTCGGGCTCGAACGGCTTCCGCAGCACGTCGGAGGCCCCGGCCTCGAGCGCCTCCGCGAGCTTCTCCGGCGCGAGCGCGGAGACCACCAGGATCTTCATGCCGGCGAAGTGGGGCTTGCTCCGGATGAACCGCAGCACCCCCATCCCGTCCATCCCCGGCATCAGGATGTCCAGCGTCATCAGCGTGGGCCGGTACGACTCGAGCATGGCGCCGCCGACGAACCCATCCTTGGCCGAGCGCGCCTCGAACCCCGCCTGCTTGAGGTGAAGCTCGATGAGCCGCGCCATGCACTCGTCGTCGTCCACGATGAGGATGCGGTGCCCCATGGTCGACAGCCGGCGCGGCACGGGCATGGCGTTGGCCTTGAGAAAATCCAGGAGATCGTCCAGCTCGACCTGGTAGTCGGGCCGGCCGGGGATCCGGGTGGCCCGCAGCCGGCCGCCCGTGATCCACTGGCGGACGGCGAGGAATCCGGTCCCGCAGGCCTCGGCCACCTCGTTGACGGTCAGCTTTCGCCGGATCATGGCGCCCTCCTTTCCCGGGCCGGTCGCCGCGTCACGCCGCCCCGACGCGGTGCTCCCGTCCGGCGCGCGCGGGCACGGGCAGCTCCACGCGGAAGATCGTCCCCTGCCCCGGCGCGCTCCGAACCGTGATGTCGCCGCCGTGCTCGCGCACGATCGAGCGGCTGACGTTCAACCCCAGCTCGCGGCCGTCGGCCGGACACACGACGAACGGCTCGAACAGGTGCGCCAGGACGTCGGGGGGGAAGCCGTGCCCGTTGTCCGCGATCTCCAGATGGCAGCCGCCGACCTCCCGGCCCGTGCGAACGCGGATGAAGGCGAAGGCCTGTCCCTCCCGGATCGACCGGAGGGCGTTCTCGAGCAGGTTCAACACCACCCCCGCGATCAGATGCGCGTCGCCCGACACGTCCGGAAGCTCGGGATCCGGCTCCCACCGCACCTTGATCTCGCGCGCGCGGATCTCCGCCGCCTTCAGCCGCAGGACGTCCGAGACCACCCGGTTCAGGTCGAAGGCCGAGACATCCGCCGCGTGGCGGGGGGAGAAGATCAGGAGGTTCCGGACGACGTGGGAGATTCGGAGGGCGGCCGCCCACCCGAGGTGGACCTGGCGCAGAAGCGCCGGCTCCGACAGCCGGTCGGAGAGGAACTGGGCGGCGCACGTGATCGTCGCGAGCGACCGCGCCAATTCCTGCGCCATGCGCGGCGGGACGAGGTTGGCCACGCCGGCCAGCAGCTCGATCCGATCGAGCGTGGGCGCGACGGTGATCGGCGACTCCGGGTCCCCTTGCGCCAGCAGCAGCACGAGCGGGCCGATCGAGGAGACGATCGTCGCGATCCGGGCCTGGACGGAGACCGTCGAGCCGTCCGCCCGGCGCAGCGTGATCGGCTGGCGGTCCGCTTCCAGCCGCGCGGCGTCCCTCAGGGCCGCGCCCCGCCACGCCTCGGGCAGGTCGGCGATCGCCGCCAGCGGGCGCCCCCGCAGGCGGTCCGGAAGATGGCCCAGGCCGGCCTGCACGAGCGGATTCACCTGCAGGATCCGCAGCCGGCGGTCGCAAAGAAACACGTAGACCGGGTTGAGATCGAACAGGTTCCGGTAGAGGTCGAGCCCCAGCCGGGGCGCCAGGAGGGCCTGCCGGGACTCGTGCGCGAGGAAGGCGACGAAGATCGACACGACGAAAAGCAGCGCGATCCGCGTCCCGAAGGCCTCGGAGCCGAGCTCCACCCCCGTCCGCCCGTACAGGGTCAGCATCGTGTAGAGCGCCCCGACCGCCACCGTGCTGGCGAACGCCCCCCCCGGGCTGCGCGACATCGCCGCCATCAGCACGGTCAGGGCGAACAGGACGAAGAACTCGTTCGTCCGCTCGCCGCTGGCCGCCATCATGTACGAGAGAATCACGCAGTCGAACAGGAAGAGCAGGAAGGGCAGCCGCGTCTTCTCGAAGAGGTCGGTCCGGTCGAAGTGAAAGGCGACATTGGAGGCGCCGAAGAGGCCGGCGGCGAGCCAGAACTGCCAGGGGAGCGTCCCGGCGCGCACCGCCGGGAGGGCGGCCCCGATCACCGCCAGCAGCAGCAGGAACCGCAGCGTCCGGAGGATCCGCTTGCGGAAGGCGGCCGCGGCCTCCGGGCTTTCGGGGAACGGCATGGCCATGAGATCATCCCCCGTCCCGCCTCTTTTCCAAGCAAATGGAATGCCATGCCGCGGGGCGTCCCCGGGGCCATTTTCATGCGGGTGAAACGGATTCGGGAACGCTTGCGGCCGCACGGCTGGCGCAAAACGGGTCGCGGCCGAAAGGCGCAACGCATCCCAATACAAAACAATCGTTTGCGCCTCGCCTGCGGCTCGTCGCGTTTGATGTCGGTTGTCCTGTTTTGACACACCGGCTTTGACAAAGCCGGCCCGGCCTGCGATAATTCACTCAAGGTTGAAAGCGTCGCAAGGCGGGAATGGAACGCATGCCGAAGAAGCCTGGCGGTCGGAAACGACGGGCTTCGGCGTCGAGGCCGGTCCGAAGACCCCACTCCGATGCCTCCCCCCCGCCCTCCCCTTCGGTCCCGGACGCCCAGTCCCTCCTCGACGTGGCCGGCGTGATGTTCATCTGTCTCGACGCCCGCGGCCGGGTCGCCCTGGCCAACCGCAAGGCCTGCGACGTCCTCGGCGTCGCGCCCGCGGAGATCCTCGGAAAGGATTGGGTCGACGCCTTCGTGCCGGAACGCCTGAGAGCGGAGGTGAAGACGGTGTTCCGGCGCCTGATGGACGGCGAAGTGGCGCCGGTCGATCGCTTCGACAACCCCGTGCTGACGCGGTCGGGCGAAGAGCGCCTGATCGCCTGGCGCAATGTGCTGCTCCGGGATCGGGACGGCCGGATCGCCGGGACGATCAGCTCGGGGGAGGACGTCACGGAGCTGCGGCGCGCGGAAGCGGCCCTGGCCGAAAGCGAGGCGCGATTCCGAGGCTTCTTCGACAACGCCCCCGTCGGCAAGAGCATAACCGCCCCGGACGGGCGGCTCCTGCGCGCGAACCCCGCGTTCTGCGCGATGCTCGGGTACTCGCCCGAGGAGATGGCCCGCCTGTCCTTCGCCGAGATCACCCACCCGGACGACCTGCCGGAGAGCCGGGAGTGCATCCGGAGCCTGCTGGCGGGGGAACGGGACGTCTGGGACATGGACAAGCGCTACAGGACCCGGGACGGGCGCACCGTCTGGGCCCACGTGACGACGCGCCTCCATCGCGCGCCGGACGGGACCCCGCTCTTCTTCCTGACCCACATCCTGGACATCACGGCGTGGCGCCGCGCGGAGGCCGAGGCCTCCGCCTGGCGCCAGCGCTTCGAGCTGGCCACCGCCGCGTCCGGCCAAGTGGCCTACCAGTGCGACGCCTCCACGGGGGAGATCCTCTGGAGCGGCGCCGTCGAGCAGGTCTTCGGCTACCGGCCGGAGGAGATGCGGGGGGGCTTCGCCCAATGGGAGTCGCTGATCCATCCCGACGACCGCGCCGGGGCGATCCGGACCCTCGCCGAGGCGGAGGCGGCGCACGCCCCCTACGACGCGGAGTACCGGTTCCGACACAAGGCGGGACACTACCTCCGGATCCGGGACCGCGGCTTCTTCGCCCCCGCCACGGGCAGCCCGAACGCGATCGTCGGCATGATGATGGACGTCTCGGAACGCACCCGGCGGGAAGCCCTAACGCGGGCCCTTCTCGCCCTCCACGATTTCGCCTGCGACCACACCCTGGCGGAGCTCCTCCGGAAGGTCCTGGACGAGATCGGGAACCTGACCGGCAGCCCGATCGGCTTCTACCACTTCGTGGAGCCCGACCAGAAGACGCTCGCGCTGCAAGCCTGGTCGACGCGGACGGAGCGCGAGTTCTGCAAGGCCGAGGGCCGGGGCCGCCATTACGGGATCGACGAGGCGGGCGTCTGGGTCGACTGCATCCGGGAGGGACGCCCGGTCATCCACAACGACTACGCAAGCCTGCCCCACCGGAAGGGGATGCCCCTGGGGCATGCCCCGGTGATCCGCGAGCTCGTCGTCCCCGTCCGGAGGCAGAATCGACTGGTCGCCATCGTGGGCGTCGGCAACAAGCCCGCCGACTACACGGAAGCCGATCTCGAGCTGGTCGGCCACTTCGCGGACACGACGTGGGAGCTCGTCGAGCGCAAGCGGATGGAGGAGCGCCTGCGCGAAAGCGAGGCGGGACTGGCCCGAGCCCAACTGATGGCCGGCCTGGGGAGCTGGGACTGGGACATCCGCGGCAACGCCCTCCGCTGGTCGGACGAGGTCTACCGGATCTTCGGCGTCGGCCGGGACTTTCCCCTGACCCTCGAAAGCATCGTCGAACGGATCCACCCGGAGGACCGAGATCGGAACCGGGCATTCGTGGAGCGCCTGCTGGGCGGGGCGGAGCCAAACGAGATCGAGCTCCGGGTGGTACGCCCCGACGGGTCCGTCCGGCACATCCACCAGCGCGTTGAGACGCGTCGCGGCGCCTCCGGTGCCGTCGAGGCGGCCTTCGGTACGATTCTGGATGTGACCGACCGGAAGGCCGCGGAGGATCGAATCCGCCACCTCAACAGTCTCCTCCTGGCGATCCGCAACGTCAACCAGCTGATCGTACACGAGAAGGATCCAGACGCCCTGGTCGCGGCGGCATGCCGGCTTCTCATGGAGACGCGGGGTTACCGCGCAACGTGGATCGCCCGGCTGGACGCGGGAGGGAAGGTCGCCGGGTTCGCCGAGGCCGGGCTCGGGGCGGCGGCCAGCCCCCTGCACGCGCGCTTGAAGCGGGGGGAGATGCCATCGTGCTGCCGCATCGCCCGGGACGCGGCGGACACGGTCTTGATGCTGGACCCGCCGGCCGATTGCGGCGACTGCCCTGTCGCGCAGGAATATCGCGGCGACGCCGCCCTGGCCGCCCGGCTGGAGCACGACGGGCGGATCCACGGCGTGCTCGCGACGATGCTGCCGAGACACTTCGCTGAGGACAAAGAGGAGCGCGCGCTCTTCAAAGAAGTGGCCGGCGACATCGCCTTCGCGCTCCACGCGATCCAAGCGGAGGCCTCCCGACGCGAGGCCACGAACCAGCTGCTCCAGTCCCAGAGACTCGAGGCCATCGGCCGCCTGGCCGGGGGGGTGGCCCACGAGATCAACAACTTCCTGGCCGTCATCCTCGGCCATGCCGATCTCGCGATCCGGGACACCCGGGAGGGGGACCCGATCCGGCGGCGTCTCGGACCGATCCTGGACGCCGCCGAGCGCGCCGCCGGCGTCATCCGCCAACTCCTCGCCTTCGGCCGGAAGCAGGTCATCCAACCCCGCGTCCTCGATCTGAACACGACCGTGGCGGGCTTGGCGGAGATGTTGCGCCGGCTGATCGGCGAGAATCTCGAGTTGTCGCTTCGCACCGCCCCGGAACCCGCCTGGATCCGGGCGGATCCGGGGCAGATCGGCCAAGTCCTGATGAACTTGGTCCTGAACGCGCGGGACGCGATGCCCGGGGGCGGTCGTCTGGAGATCGGGATCGCCCTTTGCCCTCCGGACCGGGCCCGATCGGCCGGCCTGCCGGAGGGTCCGTGCGTGGAGTTGGCCGTCGCCGACACCGGCCGCGGACTGACGCCGGACAAGAAGGCCCACCTCTTCGAGCCGTTCTTCACGACGAAGGGGCCGGACCGGGGAACCGGGCTGGGGCTGTCGATCGTCCATGGGATCGTCACGCAGTCGGGCGGCGCGATCGAGGTGGAAAGCGAGCCCGGCCGGGGGACGACGTTCCGCATCGTGCTGCCGCGATCGATGGAGGCGCCCTCGGGCGGCGATGCGCCGCCCCCTCCGCGGCCTTCTCGCGGGACGGAGACCGTGCTCGTCGTCGAGGACGAGGAGCCGGTCCGTCGCTTGGTCGTCGAGGCGCTCCGCGACGCGGGCTACCGCGTGCACGAAGCCCCGGATGGCAAGACGGCGCTGCAACAGGCCGAAGCGCAGGGGGATCTCCGCCTGTTGATCTCGGACGCCGTCATGCCGCGGATGAGCGGCCGGGAGCTGGCGGAGCGGCTGGCGGAGCGGCACCCCGGCCTGCGGGTGCTTTTCATGAGCGGCTACCCGTCGTCGGCCCTGACGCCGCCCGGCGGCGGCCCCCTCGGCGCGGCGTTCCTCCAGAAGCCGTTCACCCTCGACACCCTGCTCCGCCGCGTGCGGGAGGTGCTCGACACCGGGCGCGCCCCGGACATGCCGGGATAACGCCGCCCGCCTTCTCTGGACGGCGCCGGCCCGGGAGGCTACAATGCCGCCGTCGATCCCCTTGACCGACTCCCGATCCGCCGGCCCCGAACGATGAGCAGCGCGCCCCCGACTCCGAGCGCCCCCCGCCCCGACCCGGAAGATCCCGCCCACATCCCCCTCGAGGCCCTTCCCGCCGGGATCTGGATCGCCGATGCCGAGGGACGGACCCTGCGCGTCAACACCCGCCTCGAGGAAATGCTCGGCTACCGGCAGGAGGAGATGCGGAATCTGGACGTGGGCGCGTTCGTCCGCGACATCGACGGCGGTCTCATTCGCCAATACCTGCGGCGCCGGAGGGAGGGGGTCCGGGAGCAACTGGAGATCGACCTGCTCCGAAAAGACGGGACGCCTCTGCACGCCTGGATCGCGGTCGGGCCGCACCGGATCGGCCCGGAAGGCCCGCCGGGCTCCCTGGCGGTCGTCCTGGACTTCGGGGCGCGGAAACGGGCGGAGGAGGCGGTCGAGTTGCTCGCCCGCTTCCCGGCGGAGAATCCGAACCCCGTGCTCCGGGTCTCGCGGGACGGGATGATCCTGTACGCCAACCCGGCGTGCGCCTTTTTGCTGGAAACCTGGGCCACGCAGATCGGCGGAGCGCTTCCCGCCCCCCTGCGCCGCCCGGCGGCGGCGGCCTTCGAGGAGGGCCGGGAGCGGTCGCTGGAGATCGAGGTTCGCGGGCGCACCTTCTCGTTCCTGATCGCGCCCTACAGGCAGCACGGCTACCTGGACCTCTTCAGCCTCGATATCACCGACCGCCGGCAGCTCGAGACCCAGCTCCGCCAGGCCCAGAAAATGGAAGCCGTCGGGCTCCTGGCCGGCGGCGTGGCGCACGACTTCAACAACCTGCTCTTCGTCATCAACGGACGCGCGGAGCTCGAGCTGCGGCGGCTCCCGCCCGGCGACCCCACGCGGGCCGCGCTGGAGCTGATCTGGAAGACCGGGGAGCGCGCCGCCGCCCTCACCCGCCAGCTCCTCGCCTTCAGCCGCCGCCAGGTCCTCCAGCCCCGCGTCATCCACCTCAACACGATCGTCACGGACCTGCTCAAGATGCTGCGGCGGCTCATCCCGGAGAGCATCGAGCTGAGGACCGATCTCGATCCCGCGCTCCTCTCCACCCGCGCCGACCCCGCCCAAATCGAGCAGATCCTCCTCAACCTCGTCATCAACGCCCGCGACGCCATGCCGGCCGGCGGCGTCCTGACGCTGTCCACCGCCAACGTGCAGCTCGACGAGGCCTTTTCCCGGTCGCGCCCGTTCCGGGTCCGGGCCGGCCCCTACGTCCGCCTCTCGGTGATCGACACCGGATGCGGCATGGACGACCAGGTCAAGGAGCATCTCTTCGAGCCCTTCTTCACCACGAAGGCGCAGGGACAAGGCACCGGGCTCGGCCTGGCCACCGTCTATGGGATCGTCAAGCAAAGCGAGGGCTACATCGACGTCCGCAGCGCCGTCGGCAAAGGGACCACGGTCGACGTCTACCTCCCCCGGATCGAAGGCGACGGCATCTCCTCCGTCCACTTCACCGCGCTCGCCCCCACCGGGCACGAGACGATCCTGCTGGTGGAGGATGTCGACCTCGTCCGCGACCTGGTCCGCGACATGCTGCAGGGCGGCGGGTATCTCGTCCTCGACGTCCCCAACGCCGAGCGGGCGCTCGAGCTGGCCGGGCGCCACCCCGGCCCGATCCACCTCCTCCTGACGGACGTGGTGATGCCGGGGATGAACGGCCCCGACCTGGCCCGGCGCCTCCGCGATCGGCGGCCGGACACGAAGGTGCTCTTCATGTCGGGATACGCGGAGCAGGCCGCCGCCTGCACCCTGCCGGATCTGCGCGCGCAATTCATCCAGAAGCCCGTCACCGCCGGCGAGCTGGCGCGGAAGGTCCGCGAGGCGCTGGACCGCGAAAGCTAGACGGCCCGCGGAGCGCCCGGACAGGAAACCCAACGGATCCCGTTCGCGGGCCCACGCGGCATCCCTTCATCGCCCGCGTGATCCTCGCCCCCCGCCTGTCTCATTTCGTGACTCTGAAACGTCCCGATCAATCATAACGACACGCCCGCCCGCTCTCCCCCCCGTCGATTCCCGCCCGCGCGGCCGCTCCCCAACTCGAAAAGCCGGCGCGGGATACGCCGCGAATCCGGCCCCCGCGCTCCTGGCACGCGATTTGCGCTCGAACCGGACAGGCGATGTGAAACCCGGTTCAGGAGGATGGGCCATGAAGCGCACCCTGGCTATTGCCGCCGCCTCGCTGCTCGTCGGGTGCGGCACGGGACGACAGCTGCTCGAGGAGACCGTACGCGAGGTCAACGAGAAGGCGTTCAACGGCGAGATGACGTGCACCGCCGGCTTCTGCGAACGGCACGAGGCCGCCCGAAGCAACAGCGTATACGACGCCTCGAAGGACGAGATCCGGATCGACGGCGGCTGGATCTGGGAGCCCTCCATCTACTTCAAAGGCGTCGTGGCTTACGAGATGATCCACGCCTGGCAGGCCCGCTACCGCAAGGACGGCAAGCCGGCGCACGACGCGCAATTCTTCGAGTTGCGGGATCGCGTCGCCAAGTCCCTCGGCATCCCCGTCTGGGCCATCCCGGACGGCACGAAACCCGACAAGCTCGATGCGACACGGCAGATGGCGCGCCTCGACGCGCGGCTCAATTGCCAGCGCACGGACTGGGGCCAGGCCGGGTGGGTCACCTGCCACATCGACCGGTAAGACGCGGCGCGACGGACGGAACCGGCGCATGCGGGACCCGCGGAGGAAAGGGGGACGCCGTGAAGACCCGGATCCTGGCGGTGGACAACGACCCGAACGTGCTGGAGCTGCTGGAGGCCATCCTGACCTCCGACGGGTACGCCGTCGAGTGCCGGATGGATCCCCAGGCGGCGCTCGAGGCGATCGAGCAGAATCCGCCCGCCCTGCTGATCAGCGACGTCATGATGCCGTCGATGACGGGGATGGAGCTGCTGAAGCGGGCCCGGTCGCGGGGCTACGCGGGCCCCTGCCTGCTCCTCTCGGCCCTGGTGACCCGCGCGGTGGCCGAGGCGGCCGCCGCGCACGGCGCCACGGCCTTCCTGCCGAAACCGGTGAGCATCGGGGACCTGTTGATCTGGGTCGGGCGGCTCGTGGGCAATCGGTTGCCGGCGCGCGACGACCTGGCGCCCGTCGCCATCCCCCCGATCGCCCGGGTCGCGGGCTGATCGGCCGGGGCGGGCCGAGACCGGAGACGGGACGGAGCCGCGGGGGACCGGGGGCTCGAACGATTCACGGCGCGGCCACACGCGCCGGTCCCAGCTCCGATCCCCCGCGGCCGCCCCCCTCCAGCCTCCGCCCCGCTTTCGCCCCCGTTCCCGCCTCCCCCTTGCGATGATCGTTGACAAACCGGCGCGTAAGCATAACATCGGGCAGGTTGTCAGTCCCCGATCCGAGCCCCCATGAACCCCATCCAACCTGCCGCCCCGCCCATCACCTTCCTGATCGCCGACGACGAGGCGGACGTGCGATCCCTTCTGCGCGACGCCCTGGCCGGCTGCGCCGATCGCATCCTCGAGGCGGCCGACGGCGTCGAGGCCCTCCGGCTCTGGGAGCGGCACGCGCCGGACCTGGTCGTGACCGACCTGCGCATGCCGAACCTCGACGGCTTGGCGCTGATCGAGCGCATCCTCGCCCAGTCCCCGCTCACCCCCATCGTCATGGTCACGGGGCAGGGGGACATCCGGTCGGCCGTCGAGGCCATGAAGCGGGGGGTGGCGGACTATCTGACCAAACCGGTGGACTTGGCGGGGCTCGAAGCACGGGTGCGGATGATCGTCCAAACGCGGGTGCTGCCGCGCCGCGCGATCTTCAACGCGCAGTTCCTGGAGGCGGGCGAAGGCCGGGTGCTCGTGACGGCCTCCCCCCGGATGCGCCCCGTGCTGGAGACGGTGGCGATGATGCGGGGGATGCGGAGCAGCGTCTTCATCCAGGGCGAGAGCGGGACAGGCAAGGAGATCGTCGCCCGCGCCATCCATCACGCCGGCGGCCCGAAGCGCCCCTTCGTCGCCTTCAACTGCGCGGGCGTCCCGGAGGGCGTCTTGGAGGGCCAGCTCTTCGGGCACGTCAAGGGCGCCTTCACCGGCGCCCTCTCCGATGCCCCGGGGCTCTTCCGCGCCGCCTCCGGCGGCACGCTCTTTCTCGACGAGCTGACCGAGATGCCGATCCACCTCCAGGCCAAGCTCCTCCGCGTCGTTCAGGAACGCGAGGTCCTGCCGGTCGGCGGGACGGCGCCGATCAAGGTCGACGTCCGCCTGATCACGGCCACCAACCGCCCGATCGACAAGGCGCTGGCGGAAGGGCGGCTCCGGGAGGACCTCTTCTACCGGCTGGCGGTCGTCCCGATCCTGCTGCCGCCGCTCCGCGAGCGGCCGGAGGACATCCCGCTGCTGACCGCGTTCTTCAGCGCGGGCGTCGCGAAGCAATGCGGCCGGGCCGAGAAAATCTTCACCCCGGAGGCCCTGTCCCGCCTCGCCTCCTTCTCCTGGCCCGGCAACGTGCGCGAGCTGCAAAACCTCGTGGAACGGCTTTATGCCTCCTGTCCGGAGGACCGGATCGACGTCCGCCACCTCCCCCAACCCATGCATCCGGCGCCGGCGGCCCCGGCCCCGGCGGGCCCCCTCCCGACCTGGGAGGAAACCGAGCGCAGGATGATCGAGCAGGCCCTCCAAGCGGCCGACGGCAACCGGAGCGAGGCCGCCCGACTCCTCCGGATCGAGCGCCAGCGCCTCCTCCGCAAGATCAAGAAGTACGGGCTGGGAAAGGGGGAAAATGAGGAATAGACGGGGCTGGGCGCGGCGTGTCGCATGCCGCCCACGCCCGCCATCGTTCGCACGCCTCGTGTCAAAATAACACACGCCCACTTCATATTGATCCAGCCGGGCTTCGGCGGCCGTTCCCGCAGGCGAGTCTCAACCCCCTCCTCCGACTCGAGTTGCAATCCTCCTCTCCGCCCCCTTGCTGGCACGCCGTTTGCGCTCCAGGGAAGCGTGCCGGACATCGAGAGACGGATTTGACAATTCGGAAGGTTCGAATCCCGGCGCGGGATCGCCCGGGAATTCCGCGGGCCTGCGGTGCCTGTCGAGCCCCAGCGCCCCGCCCCCCGGCGCCCTTCGGCGGGCGCCGCAGGACGACCCGGATCCGCGGCATCCCGCGCCACATATCAACTCCGGCCGAAAGGCCACGGATGTTTACATCGCCCAGGATCCCCTGATGACGCGGGAGAGAGCCATGAAACCCCTCATCGCCATCGTGGATGACAACGAGGACAACCGCCTGCTGATGCGGGCGATGCTCGAGGACCGGTTCGAGATCGCGGAATACGAGAACGGCCCATCCGCCCTCGACGGCCTGTCTCGAATCATGCCGGACGTCGTGCTCCTGGACATCTCGCTGCCGGGAATGGACGGCACGCAGGTCCTGGCGCGGATGCGCGCCGATGCCCGGCTCGGCGGCCTGCCCGTCATCGCCCTGACGGCGCACGCGATGGCGGGCGACCGCGAGAAATATCTGGCCGCCGGCTTCGACGGCTATCTGGCCAAGCCCATCGTCGACGAGCAGGCCGTCGTGGACGCGATCCGGGACGTCCTGACGTCCAGATCGGGGGCGCCTGCCGCGTGAGCGGCCGCCGGGCGGGACAAACACGGGGGGCAACCGTCATGGTCGGGACGTTCCTCCAGCGCCAGCTGGACTTCATCTTCCTGGTCTACGGCCTGGCGAACATCCTGCTGGCCGCCAACGCCTTCTCGCTCCGGCGGCTCCAGCCCCGCGGCCTGCCGTGGGCCCTGCTCGGCCTCTTCGGCCTCGTTCACGGCGCCGCGGAATGGATGGACATGTACGCCCTCGCCCTGGGGGCGCGGACGATCCCGGCGGCCGTTCATGTCGCCTTCCATGCCGCGGCCTTCCTCCTGCTCCTGGAGTTCGGGCGGGCCGGGTTGGGCCGGCCGGGCCGATGGATCCATCCGCCGCTCCTGGCCTTGGCGGCGGCCGGGGGGCTTGCCGGGCCTGACGGCCTCCAGGCCTCCCTGCGCCTGGCGGTGGCCCTGCCGGGCGGGCTCCTGGCGGCGGGCGCGTTGCTCCGGGCCGCGAGGTCGGACGCGGCCGATCCGAGGGGCCTCGCGCCGGCGGCCGCCGTCCTGGCGCTCTTCGCCCTGGCGGCCGGCGCCCTGGCCGCCCCGGCGTCCTTCTTCCCCGCCGACATCCTCAACGCGCGCGTCTTCGAGCGATTCGCCGGGATCCCCGGCGAAACCGTGCGGTGCGCCCTCCTGCTCGGACTGGCCGCCGCGACGTGGCGCGCCCAGCACCGGCTGGCCGCGGCGCTCCAGCCCGACGTCCCCTGGGCGGCGGAGGCGCGGACCGGCCTTGCGTTCGCCGGCCTCCTCGCCGCCCTCCTCGCCGCCGGCTGGGGGATCACCGAGACCCTGGGACGTCAAGCGGAGGCGGAAGTGCGCCGGCATCTCATCTCCCAGGCCCGCATGGCCGCCGCGGCGATCAACCCCGCCCGGCTCACCCGTCTCGCGTCCCCGGACCTCCACGAGACCGACGCCGACTGCGCCCGCATCCGCGAACAGCTCGCGATGATCGCGGATGCGTCGCCGTCGATCCGTCACGCCCGGGCGGCGGCCCTGCTGAACGGCCGGCTGGTCCATGCCGCGGACTCGGTCCCGCGGGGGGAGGCCGGGCATCTCGACCCCGGCGCCGCCTGGGAGGACGCCCCGCCGGAAGCCGTGGCGGTCGCCGTCTCGGGCGAGCCGACCGTGGCGGCTTCCGGCGGCCCGTCCCCCCTCCTCTCCGCCTACGCCGCGATCCTGGACCCGGCTTCCTGGCGGATCGTGGGCGTCTTGAGGATCGATCAGGACGGGGCCGGGTGGACGGCCCTGGTGGCCGAGCGGCGCGCCATCGCGCTTTCCGTGACGCTCGTGCTCACCCTCCTCCTCGTCGGGTTCTTCGTCGTCCGCAGCCGCTTGCTGGAGTCGGCCCGCGCGGCCACCGCCAGCGAGCGGCAGATGGCCGAGGCCCAGGCGGTCGCGCACGTCGGCAGCTGGACGCTCGACCCGCAATCCGGCGTCGTCACCTGGTCGGACGAGCTCTGCCGGATCTACGGCTATCCCCCGGGAAGCCCCGCCCCCGCGTACTCGGCCTTCCGGAAGCACATCCACCCGGAGGACTGGCCGCGGCTGGAGGCGGCGATCCGTCGCGCGGCGACGGAGGGAACGGGCTACGAGATCGGCCTGCGCATCGTGCGATCCGACGGCGCCGCCCGGGAGATCGTCTCCCGCGCCGAGGTCCGCCGCGACGCCCGCGGGGGCATCGCGCGAATCGTCGGCACCTCCCAGGACGTCACCGAGCAGAGACGGGCGGAGGACGCGCTCCGGCGCCTGTCGCAGGCGGTCGAGCAGAGCCCGGTCTCGATCGTCATCACCGATCGCGAGGGGCGGATCGAATACGTCAACCCGAAGTTCTGCCAGCTGACCGGCTACGCGCCCGGGGAGGTCCTCGGACGGACCCCCCGCATCCTCAAGAGCGGCACGATGGCGCCGGAGGGATACCGGACCCTGTGGGAGACGATCCAGTCCGGCGGCACCTGGCGGGGGGAGTTCTGCAACCGGAAGAAGGACGGCACGCTCTACTGGGAGAACGCCGTCATCTCCCCGATCAAGAGCGCGGCGGGCGCGATCTCCCACTTCCTGGCGGTCAAGGAGGACATCTCCGACCGCCGCCGGTTCGAGCAGGCGCTCCGCGAGAGCGCGGAGAAGTTCCACATCCTTTTCGACGCCGCCCCCGACCCCATCCTCGTGATCGACGGGATGAACCGGATCGCCGACTGCAACGCCGCAGCCGCCCGCGCCTTCGGGCTGGAGGAGAAGGCGGACCTCGTCGGGAAACATCCCGGCGACCTCTCCCCCGTCCGGCAACCCGACGGCCGGCTCTCGACCCTCGGGGCGGACGAGTCCCTCCAGATGGCGCGCGACCGGGGGCGATTCGCCTTCGAGTGGGTCCATAGCCGCCGCGACCACTCCGAGTTCGTCGCGGACATCTCCCTCTCCATCGTCCCGCATGGGGACCAGCAATTGGTGCTCGCCCACCTCCGCGACGTCACGGAGCGGAAGCGGGCGGAGGCGGTGGTCGCCGAGGCCCGGCAGAAGTACGCCGACCTCGTCGGGAACCTGGCCGTCGGCGTCTACCGGAACACCCCCGGACCCGACGGGCGCTTCCTCGAGGTCAACCCCGCCATCGTGGCCATGTTCGAGGCCGGGACCCGCGAGGAGCTTCTCAAGCGCCGCGTCCGAGACGTCTACGTCGATCCGGCTCAGTACGCCGCCCTCGGCGAGCGGCTCCTGCAGGCCGGGGCCGTCCGCAACGAGGAGCTGGAGCTTCGCACCCTCCGGGGTCGGGTCTTCTGGGCCTCCGTCTCGGCGGTCATGCGGCGGGACCGCGACGGGGCGATCTACTTCGACGGGACGATCGAGGACATCACCGCGCGGAAGCAGTCCCAGGAGGCCCTCCGCCGGAACGAGGAGCGGCTCCGGGCGATCCTCGACGCCATCCAGGCGGGCATCGTCCTGGTCGATCCCGACACCCATCGGATCGTCGACATCAACCCCGTCGCCCTGGGGATGATCGGTACGACGCGCGACCAGATCGTCGGCGTCCCCTGCCACCGGAACATCTGCCCGGCGGAAGCGGGGCGCTGCCCCATCACCGACCTCGGCCAGCGCGTGGACAACGCCGAGCGCGTCCTGATCACCGCCTCGGGCGAGCGCAAGCCGATCCTCAAGACCGTCACCCGGATCGACATCGGCGGCCGGCCCCTCGTCCTCGAAAGCTTCATCGACATCTCGGAGCAGAAGCGCGCGGAGGCGGCGCTCCGCGAAGCGAAGGAGGCGGCGGAGTCGGCGACGCGGGCCAAGAGCGACTTCCTCGCCCGCATGAGCCACGAGCTCCGCACGCCGCTGAACTCCGTGATCGGCTTCACCAACATCCTGCTGAAGAACCGCGGCAACCGCCTCGAGCCGCAGGAGATGACCTACCTCGACCGCGTTCGGGCGAACGCCCTCCACCTGCTGGGCCTGATCAACGACATCCTCGATCTCTCGAAGGTCGAGGCGGGCCGGATGAAGGCGGAGCTCGCGCCGGTCGACCTCGAGGCCCTCCTCCGCGAGACCCTCGCCCTCCTCGACGGCCAGGCCCAGCAGAAACGCGTCCGCCTCGCCGCCGACCTCCCCCCCGGGCTCCCCCCGGTGGTCTCCGACGCCGCCAAGCTCAAGCAGATCCTCATCAACCTGGCCGGCAACGCGATCAAGTTCAGCGAGGGCGGGTCCGTCACCCTTCGGGTCGCCGCCGACCCCGCCACGGGCGCGCCCGCCCGCATCGACGTGGCCGACACGGGGATCGGGATCCCCCCGGAAAAGCTCCCGCGGCTCTTCCAGCCCTTCGAGCAGGGCGACTCGGGCACGTCGCGCAAGTACGGCGGCACCGGGCTCGGCCTGGCCATCTGCAAGGCCTTCGCCGACCTCCTCGGCTGCCGAATCACGGTGGCCAGCGAGACGGGCAAGGGCTCCACGTTCAGCGTCCATCTGCCGGCGGCGTCCCCGGCGCCGGCCGGCCGGCCGGGTTCCTTCGAGGTCCGTGCCGAAACGACGGCCGCCTCCGAGGTCTCCCCGCCGGCGCCGCGGGACGACGCGGCCTCGGGAACCCGGCTGGCCCTTCCCGCCCCCCCCGCCAAGGGCAACGGGACGCATCCTCCCGCCCCCCCGGCTCGCGTCGCGCCGTCCCCGGCGGCCGACCTGGCCGGCCGCACCGTGCTCGTGATCGACGACCACGAGGACGCCCGCCTCCTGCTGGCCCAGGCCCTGGAGGAGGCGCAATGCCGCGTCCTGCAGGCCGCTTCCGGCCCGGCGGGCCTCGTGCTCGCGGCGGCGCACCGCCCCGACGCGATCGTGCTCGACCTGCTGATGCCGGGCATGAGCGGATGGGACGTTTTGCGAAGCCTCCAGGCCGACCCGGCCCTGCGGGCGATCCCTGTCGTCGTGGTCAGCGTCGTGGCCTCCGAGCGGCGGGCCTCCCTGCTCGGCGACGTCGCCCTGTTGGACAAGCCGGTCGATCCGGCCCGACTGACCGACGTCCTCGCCCGGGCGCTCCGCCGCCCCTCCGGCCGGGTGCTGGTGGTCGACGACGACGCGGAGGACCGGCTGCTCGCGCGGGAGCACCTCGCCCGGGCCGGCTACGCCGTCCGCGAGGCGGCGGACGGGCAGGCCGCGCTCGACGCCCTGGCGGACTTCGAGCCGGATCTCGTCCTGCTCGACCTGGTCATGCCGGGGATGGACGGCGCGGCCTTCCTGGCGGAACTGCGGGCCCACCCGCGGTGGAGCGCGCTGCCCGTGGTGATCCTGACGGCGAAAGCGCTCGACACGGAGGAAGCGCGGCGGCTGGCGGTTTCGACCTCGGCCGTGATGAGAAAAGGAGATCACACCATGGACGACGTCCGCAAGGCCCTCGAGTCCGCCCTCCGGCCGCCGGCCGGGGGGGAGGCCCGCCCCATCGTCGTTCGCGCCCGGCGCCGGCTGGAGAGCCTCATCCCGGGGTATCTCGAGAACCGCCGCAAGGACGTGAAGGCCCTCCAGGACGCCCTCGAACGGCTCGACTTCGAGGCGGTGCGCATCCTCGGCCACAACATGAAGGGGACCGGCCGGGGCTACGGCTTCGACGCCATCTCGGAGATCGGGCGGGCGCTGGAGGAAGGCGCCAAGCGCCGCGACCCCGGCGCCGTCTGCCAGGGCACGGAGGACCTCTCGGACTACGTCAACCGGGTGGAGGTGGTCTATGACTAGCACGGCCAAGCCGGTCCTCCTCTGCGTGGATGACAGCGCCGACTGGCGCCTGTTGATGGAGTCGATCCTGGTCGAGGGCGGCTACGAGGTGATCCAGGCCGGCACCGGCCGGGAGGGGCGCGAGGCCCTTGCGCGCCACAAGGTCGACCTCGTCTTCCTCGACGTCGGCCTTCCGGACACGGACGGCTACACCCTGTGCGCCGAGATCCTCAAGACGCCCGGGCTGGCCTATCTGCCCGTGGTCTTCCTGACCGCGCGGGACACGGACCAGGACAAGGCGCGCGCCTTCGCGGCGGGCGGCGTCGACTTCCTCGTCAAGCAGGACGGCGCCGAGGCCTCCCTGGCCGCGGCGCGAAAGCACCTCCGGACCCGCCAGCAATGGAGCGCGCTCGACCGGTCGGGACGGCGCCCCCTCGCCGGCGACTTCGGGGCCTTCAAGGAGCAGCTGTTCAGCCGCCTCGCGACCCGCCCCGAAGACCGCGCCCGGCTCGCGGATCTCAACAGCTCCCGGCTCTACGAGCTGGCCGACGCCCTCGGCCTCCCCCGCGCCCGGATGGCCGAGCAGGCCGCCGCCTTCCTGAAGCTCCCCTTCCTGCCCCATGTCCGCATGGACGACGTCCAGCTCGGCGTCCTGCCGCTGGCCTTCTGCCGGGCCAACGAGGTGGTCGCCCTCGACCGCTCGGACGCGGGCCCCGGGTTCGCCGTGGCCAATCCCTTCCACTTGGAGCTGATCGACGACCTCAAGCGCCTTCCCGGCCCGGAGGCGCCGCGCCGGATCTTCGTCGTCGATCCCGATGTGCTGCGCCGCCTCTTCGGCGAGGTCCCGGCGAAGCCGGCGGCGGCCGCCCGCGGGGGGGCGCGCGCCCCGGGACCCGCCGCCCCCGCGGAGGCCTCCGCCGCCGCCCCCGCGCCGCCGGCCCCGGAGCCGGCGCGGCCGGCGATGTCCATGGCCGAGATCGAGCGGGAGCTCCAGGCGCTCTACCGCCCGCAAGACCATATCGCCGAGAACGTGGACGAGCAGGGCGACCAGGCCCCGGTCATCCTGCTCGTCGAGCGGCTCATCAACAACGCGATCCAGGCCGGCGCCTCGGACATCCACATCGAGCCCTGGGAGCACGAGGTGGTCGTCCGCTATCGCATCGACGGCGAGCTCCGCGAGGCGGTGCGCCTGAAGCCGCGCCGTCTCATCCTGCCGATCGTCAGCCGCATCAAGATCCTGGCCAAGCTGGACATCGCCGAGCGCCGGCTCCCCCAGGACGGCCGGATCGCCTTCCGGGAGAAGATCGACCTGCGCGTCTCGATCGCCCCGCAACACTTCGGGGAAAAGGCCGTCCTGCGGATCCTCGACCAGGAAAAGGCCTTCGTCCCGCTCGACCGGCTGGGGTTCTCGCCGCGCCACCTGGCCCGCTACCGCGAGGCGGTCCGCTCCCCCTACGGTCTCGTCCTCCACGTCGGTCCCACGGGCTCCGGCAAGACGACGACGCTCTTCGCCGCGCTGGCCGAGATCAAGACCCCCTCGCTGAACATCCAGACCATCGAGGACCCCATCGAGTTCACGATGCCCGGCGTCAACCAGATGCAGGTCCATCCCGAGATCGGCCTGACCTTCCACCAGGCCCTGCGCGCCTTCCTCCGCCAGGACCCCGACGTCCTCCTCGTCGGCGAGATGCGAGACCGCGAGACGGCGGAGGTCGCCGTCGAGGCCGCCCTCACCGGCCACCTGCTGCTCTCGACCCTCCATACCAACGACGCCGCCTCGACCCTCACGCGCCTCCTCGAGATGGGCATTGAGCCCTTCCTGGTCAGCTCCTCGATCGTCCTCGTCTGCGCCCAACGCCTGATTCGGCGCCTCTGCCCCCGCTGCCGGCAGGAATACGCCCCCGGCGAGCGCGAACGGCGGCTGGCCGGGCTCCCGGAGGACTCCCGGGCCGTCCTCTACCGCGCCGGCGGCTGCCCCGCCTGCGACGGCACCGGCTACAAGGGGCGCGTCGGCGTCCATGAGCTCCTGGTCGTCGATGACGCGATCCGAACGGCCCTCACCGCCCCCGGCGTCACGGCGGAGGCGATCAAGCGGCTGGCCGTGGAGCGCGGCGGCATGACCACGCTCTATTGGGACGCCATGGAAAAGGCCCGCGAGGGACTGACCTCCGTCGAGGAGGTCCTCGCCCAGGTCCGCATCGACGAGTTCGACGCGCGCCCGGACTGGATGCTCGAGGCGGCGGGCTTGACGCGGGGGATGGATCGCGCCCCCGCCCCGATCGCCCGGACGGCCTGAGGCGCCCGCCGGCGTGGAAGGAGGCTGCCATGCGACGCCCGGCGCGCGGGTTCACCCTGATCGAAGTCCTGGTCGTCAGCGCGCTCGTCGCCGCCCTGGCGGCTCTTTCCATCCCGGTCCTCCTCCGCTCCCGGATGACGGCCACCGGGGCCGGCGCGAGCGCCACCCTCCGCCTGCTCGTCGCGGCCGAGTCGATCTGGGCCTCCCAAGATGCGGACCGGAACGGGAAGCCGGACTACTGGACCCTGGACGTGCGCGGCTTCTATGGAATCCGGACCCCCAACGGAGCCCCCGTGGCCGTCATCGACCCGGCCGTGGCGATGGCGGACCGCAATCCCGCCGTCACCTATGCCGCGCCGGTGAACCGGACGGAGCCGAAGAGCGGCTATTACTACCGGGCCATGACGCGGGATCAGGACAACGCCGCCTATGTCGACCGCTCGCAGCCGGCGGCGCAGGCGGCCCCCGTCGCAAGGCGCTACGGGACGAACCCCCGCCGCTTCGGCTTCACCGCCTACCCGGCGCAGCACGGGACGGACGGGGTCATGAACTACATGGTCAACGAGGACGGCGTGATCTGGCAGTACGACAGCCCCAGCGGCCCGTTCCTCAACCGTTCGCAGGCCGCGCCCCCGGGGCGCAACCGGTCCCCGCGAGGCCCTTGGACGCGCTGCGGGGAATAGCCCGGAGGAGGCGACGCCGCCCGAGAGGAGGATGCCATGCCCCGCCCCTGGCAACCGGCCCTCGTCGCCTGTGCCCTGGCTGTTTCCGGCGCGAGCGGCCCCGCCGAGCCGGACCGGGTCCCCGTCCGGGTCGGAGTGCAGATCGAACGAGGCGAGACGGAGACGCGCTCGGCGTGGCAGCCCACGGCGGACCATCTGGGCGCCGCGCTGCCCGACCGCGTCTTCGCGCTCCACCCGATGCCGGCAAGCGACCTTCGTTCGGCCGCCGAGCGCGGCGCCCTCGACTTCGCGATCTGCGACCCCGGGATCTATGCCGAGCTGGAACAGCGGCAGGTGGCGTTCCGCATCGCCACCCTCCTCCGTTCCCTTCCGGAGGGCGCCGTTGACCGATCCGGCGCCGTCCTGTTCTCCCGATCCGACCGGGACGACCTGCTCGACGTGGCCTCCCTGCGCGGGCGATCCTTCGCCGCCGTCGACGCGGAGTCGTTCGCCGGATGGCGGATGGCCCGGCGCGAGCTGGCGCGCGCGGGGATCGCGCCGGAATCCGGTCTCGCGTCGATCCGCTTCGCGGGAAGCCCCGAGGCCGTCGTGCGGGACGTCCAGGACGGCCGGGCCGATGCCGGCTCCGTTCCCTCCGGGACCCTTGAACGCATGACCGCGCAGGGGGAAATCGTGCCCGAGGACTTCCGCATCCTGGACGAGTCGGGCGCGGATGAGCCGGGCGCGGCGCGCCGCAGCACGCCCCGCTACCCCGAATGGGCCTTCGCCGCGACGCGGGACACGCCCTCCGCCCTGGTCCGCCGAACGGCGGCCGCCCTCCTTCAGATGACCCCGGCCTCCCCCGCCGTGATCGCCGCCGGCGGGGCGGGATGGTCCATCCCCCTCGACTACCAGCCCGTCCGGGATTGCCTGCGCGAGCTGGGGATCCTCCCGGGCGACGGGGCTGACGCACGGGACGGCGCGTCTTCCGCCCTTTTCGCGTGGCTGCTGTTCATCCTGGCGGCGACCGGCCTCGCCTTCGCCCTGCTTCCGTATCCCCTCCTGCTCCGCACCCGCCGGACCCTGGAGGCCGAGCGGCTGCGCCGCCAGCGCGCGGAATCGGAGCGGGACCGCCATCGCGCCCGGCTGGAGATCCTGGCCGGACTCCATCCGCAGGCCGCCGCGGCCCCGGACGCGCCCTGGGACAAGCTGGCGCCCCGCCTGGCCTCGCTCCTGGAGGCCGACTGCTTCGGCTTCTTCGAGCACACGGCGCGAGCCGATTCCCTCCGGCTACGCGCGGGCGACGGCTGGCTGGGGGCGCGCGTCGGATCGGCCATGGTGCGCGCCACGGCGGACTCCCCGATCGGCAAGGCCTGCGCCACGGGACGGCCGGTCGTATTTTCGGGACTCCGCTCGCCGTCCGCCGCCCCATCGGAGGCGCTGCTCGACGAGCACGAGATCGACAGCGGCCTGGCCGCGCCCGTCCCGGGCCGCGGCGTGATCGCCGTCTGCACGAAGCGTCGCCGGTCCTTCACGACGGACGAGATGGAATTCGTCGGCATGGTGGCCTGCCGCGTCGCGGCACTTCTCGATCGCCCCGGCGAGGGCGGCACGGCGGAGGGAGACGGGGATCCGGCGGTCCTGCGCGCCCGCGAGCGCGTGGCCGAGCTCGCGCCCCGCTATCTGGAAAAACGCCGCCGGGACGTGGAAACGATCAGGGCCTCGCTTGCAAAGAGCGATTTCGAAACGGTTCGGCGCATTGGAAGCGACCTGAAGGGAACCGGGCGAAGCTACGGCTTTGAAACAATCTCAGATCTGGGCCGCCTCCTTGAAGAGGCTTCCCAGCGAAAGGATCCCGATTCAGTTAACGAGGCACTCGGTCGTCTCGTCGAATGCCTTGACAAGTCAGGCTCATAACCGCCCAGCCCATTTCAAAAAGCCCACATCTCATTGTCAAGCAAGACAATACAGCTCACCTGATATAATATATGCATTGAATTAACAAACAATGCAAATATAATAAACATACCAAACAAAACACACGCATCCATCAAATCATGAAAAAGGCATACGGAACATACGAGATCGCAGGAATGTGCAACGTCGCCCCGCCGACGGTCGGGCGCTGGATCGATGAGGGCAAGCTCCCCTTCTTCACCACGGGGGGCGGGCATCGCCGTGTGCTGGCCGCCGATCTGCTCGCTTTCATGAAGGCGCATAACATCCCGCTTCCGCCATCGCTTTCGACGCCGGAGGCGAAACGCCCCACGATCCTCATCGTGGACGACGAGCCCCAGAGTCTCGAGATGCTGGTCGATTTCGTCCGCGAGCTGAGGCCGGGCTCGGACATCCAGACCGCGCAGGACGGATTTGACGCGGGCCGCAAGACGGCCCAGTTGCGCCCGTCACTCCTTATTCTCGACCTCAACCTGCCCGGCATCGACGGATTCGACGTCTGCAGGATGATTCGGCGGGACCCGGATCTGGCGGGAACCCGGATCCTGGCCGTGACCGGCTACAACCTCGAGGTCTCGGAGGCGAAGGCGTTGGCGGCGGGGGCCGACGCCTTCCTGGGGAAGCCTTTCGATGTCGCCGCCCTTTCCGCCAGGCTCGACGCGCTTTGCGGCACCGGTGTCGGTCCGGCGTGACCAGAATGCGGGGCCTCTCCAGGGGGAGGATGGCATGTCGCCGCAGCCCAGACCCATCACCGTCCTCGTGGCCGACGACGATCCGGACGACCGACTGCTCGTCCGGGAGGCGTGGCAGGAAAACCGCCTGCCCCACGACCTGCGCTTCGTCTCCGACGGCGAGGCGTTGCTCGATTACCTGAACCGGCACGGGACCCACGCGGCCCCCGGCGCCGCCCCCCGCCCGGATCTCGTCCTGCTCGACTTGAACATGCCCCGCAAGGACGGCCGGGAGGCGCTTCGCGAGATCAAGGCCGACCCGGAGCTCCGGGCCATCCCCATCGTCGTCCTGACGACCTCGGAGGCCGACGAGGACGTCTTCCAAGTCTACGACCTGGGGGGCAACTCGTTCGTGGTCAAGCCGGCCTCCTTCGAGCGGCTGGTCGAGGTGGTGCGGCTGCTGAACGCCTACTGGTTCGAGCTGGTCGAGCGGGTCAACCCCGAGGCCGGGAGTCGATCATGAAAACCCCGGGGAACGGCGCCGGGTGGGTGTTCCGGGCGATCGCCTTGGCCGCCGGGACGATTCCCTGCCGGGCCGATGCGCCGGGCGACTCGGAAGGCTCCCGGCTTGGCGCCGAGTCGGCCCCGCGCCCCCTGACCGAGATGAGCCTGGAGGAGCTCCTGCAAGTCGAAGTCCGGGAAGTTCGAACCGCCTCCCGATACCTCCAGGCAACGCGGGAGGCCCCCGCCTCGGTCACCGTTCTGACCGCGGAGGACTTCCGGAACTACGGGTACCGCACGCTCGCGGACGCCCTCCGCAGCGTGCGCAGCGTTCACGTGACCTACGACCGCAACTACTCCTACCTGGGCATGCGCGGGTTCGGCCTGGCCTCGGACTACAACAACCGGGTGCTCTTCCTGGTCGACGGGCACCGCCTGAACGACAACATCTACGATGGGGCCCTGTTCGGGAACGAGTTCATCCTCGACGCGGAGTCCATCGACCGCGTGGAGATCGTCCGGGGGCCCGGCTCCTCCCTCTACGGCAGCAACGCCTTTTTCGGCGTGGTCAACGTCCTGACCAAGCGCGGGGAACAGCTCGACGGGGCCGAGCTCTCCGCCTCGGCGGGCAGCTTCGGCGCCTACCGGGGTCGGGCCAGCTACGGCCGGCGGCTCGAGGATGGCGCGGACGTGCTCGTCTCCGGCTCCTACCATCACGCCGAGGGGCAGACCCTGTATTTCCCGGAGTTCGACGACCCCGCGACCGGCAACGGGTACGCGCGGGAGGCCGACGGGGAGCGCGCCGGCAACGCGTTCGCGCGCGTCTCCTACGAGGGGCTCACCCTCCAGGGCGCCTTCGTCTCCCGCGCCAAGCACGTCCCCACCGGCCCCTACGGCACGGCCTTCCCCAGCACCCGGACGGTCACCTGGGACGATCGCGGCTACCTCGACCTGTCCTTCGAGCGCACCTTCGAGGACCGGCTCTCCCTCCTCGCCCGGGTCTATCTCGACGGCTACTGGTACCGGGGCGACTACGAATACGAGGATACCTCCTCGGGCACGCCGGTCCGGTATATCAACAAGGACTCGGCCACGGGACTCTGGTGGGGAGGCGAGGCCCAGGTCACCCGCCCGTTCCTCGACGACCGGGTGATCCTGACCGGCGGCCTGGAGCTCCGCCACAACCTCCGCCAGGACCAGTCCAATTACGACGATCTCGATCCGAAGCAGGTCTATCTCGACTCCCGCGAGGACAGCTGGGTCTTCGCCGCCTACGGGCAGGCCGACGTGGCGGTGGCGGATCCCCTGCGATTGAACGCCGGCGTGCGCTACGATTACTACAGCACCTACGGCCGCAGCATCACGCCCCGGGTCGCGCTGGTCGCCCGCCCGGTCGAGTCCACCTCCCTCAAGGCGCTTTACGGCAGGGCGTTCCGCGCCCCCAGCGCCTATGAGCTTTACTACTCCGACAACGGCGTCTACCAAAAGGCCCCCGGCGACCTGGATCCGGAGACCGTCGACTCGTGGGAACTGGCCGTGGAGCAGGACTTGGCCCGGGGCGTCCGCGTCATCGGGGCGGGCTTCTACAACAGCGTCTCGGACCTGATCGCCACCCGCCTGGACCCGGCCGACGGCCTGGTCACCTTCGACAACCTCAGCCGCGCCCGCGTCGCGGGAGGGGAGATCGAGGTCCAGGCCCGGCTCGAGTGCGGCCTCTCCGGCCGCGTCAGCTACTCCTACCAGGATGCCCGGCTGCGACACGACGTCCGCCTCGAGAACTGCCCGCGCAACCTCGTGAAGCTGAACCTGACCGCCCCCCTGGTGCCGGACCGCCTCTTTGCCGGCCTCGAGGTCCAGTATGTGGACCGCCGGCGGGGCCCCTCAGGGGGCGAGATCAGCGGCTACTGGGTCGCCAACGCGACCCTGCGGATCCGGGAGCTCGCCCCGAGACTCGAGCTCTCGGCTTCCCTCTACAACCTCTTCAACCGCGATTACGACGATCCGAGCGGCACCGGCCTGGCCCAGGAACAGGTCGAACAGGATCCCTTGGGATTCCGCATTCAGTTGACGTGGCGATTCTGAGCCGTTACCGGTCGGCGTCCGCCGTACGGGCCGGCGGAACAGGCCGCGCGCGCAGCCCGCGGGACGAACGGTCATGCACGCTGTCGGGCGGATCCTGAGGCGGGGGCTCGTCCCCGCCATGCTGGCCGCGGCCGCGGCGGCTCGGGCCCACGAGGCCCCCGCCCCGCCGGCGAACCCGTACGCCCAGCTCACCCTCGAGGAGTTGCTCGCGCTCGATGTCACCTCCGTCTCGCGGAGGCCCGAGCGGCTCCTGGACGCGGCCTCGGCCGTCGCCGTGATCACGCCCGAGGACATCCGCCGCTCGGGCCACACCAGCCTCCCCGAGCTGCTCCGCCTCGCCCCCGGGCTCAGCGTCGCCCGCATCAACAGCTCCATCTGGTCGGTCACCTCCCGCGGATTCGCCGGCGAGCACGCCAACATGCTCCTGGTGATGGTCGACGGCCGATCGGTCTACTCCCCCCTCTTCTCGGGCGTCTTCTGGGACGAGCAGGACATCTTCCTGCCCGACGTGGAGCGGGTGGAGGTCGTCCGCGGCCCCGGGGGCACGATGTGGGGGGCCAACGCGGTCAACGGCGTCATCAACGTCATCTCCCGGAGCGCGAAGGAGACCCAGGGCAACCTCGTCCAGGCGATCGGCGGAACGGAGGAGTGGGGCGGCGCCGCCCGCTTCGGCGGCGTCCTCGGCGAAAACGCCTGGTACCGGGTCTACGGGCAATACCGGGGGTACGACAACTCGGTCGATCCCGGCGGCGCGGGATTCCACGACGCCTGGCACCATGCCCGCGGCGGGCTTCGGGCGGACTGGGAGGCGACGCCGCAGGACACCCTCACCCTCAACGCCGAATACGGCGCCGGCCGGGCCGGCGAGTACGCCTACCTCCCCACGCTGACGCCCCCCTCGACGCCGGCCGTCGAGACCGCGCGCGACCTGGCCAGCGGATTCCTCCTCGCCCGCTGGGTCCACGACACGCCGGACGGCCTCGACTGGACCGCCCAGCTCTACTACGATCGGGCCGGGCGGGACAGCGCGGGATTCGGGGCCGTCGTCAACACCGTCGACCTGAGCCTCGAGGGCCGGTTCCAACCCCTCGAGGGGCACGACGTGGTCTTCGGCCTCGGCTACCGCACCATCCAGGACGCGATCGACAGCACCTTTCTGATCCAAGCGGATCCGGAGCGGCGCAGGACCGGCGTCGCCAGCGCTTTCCTCCAGGACACCCTCTCGATCGTGCCGGACCGCCTCCGCCTGATCGCCGGCGCCAAGGCCGAGCACAACGACTATTCCGGCTTCGAGATCCAGCCTTCCGGCCGGCTCCTCTGGACGCCGGACGACCGGCAGACGGCCTGGGCCGCCGTCTCCCGCGCCGTCCGCACGCCCAACCGCTACGAATCGGATTTCACCATGAATTACGCCGTCGCGCCCGGCGCCCCGCCGACGGTCCTCCGGACCCAACCGAACGAGGACCTGGACGCGGTCGATCTCCTCGCCGTCGAAGCCGGCTACCGCGCCCGGCTGCTGGACGACCTCTTCTTCGACCTGGCGCTCTTCCACTGCCAGTACGAGGACCTGATCATCAGCCAGGCCTCGCCCCCCTTTCTCGAGCCGGCCCCGCCCCCCCCGCATCTCGTCGTCCCCTCGACCTACCGGAACGCCATGCACGGGACGTCCTTCGGGGGGGAACTGGCCGCCACCTGGCATCCGGCGGACGGCTGGCGCGTCGTCGCCTCCTACAGCCATCTGCACATGCGCCTCCGGTCGGAGCCTCCCGGCGAGAACGCCGAGGGGCTCGCGGGCGATTCGCCCGCCCACCAGTTCCAGATCCGGGCCGGCACCGACCTGCCGCACGGCCTCGCGGCGGATGCAGCGGCCTATTTCGTGGACGACCTGCGCGGCCAGGGGGTCGACGCATACGTCCGACTCGACGTCCGCCTGGCCTGGAAGCCGGTCGAAGGCCTCGAAGTGAGCCTCGTGGGCCGGAACCTGCTGGAAGCACGGCACCCGGAATTCGTAAGCTATACGATGCCGGCCGCCGAGATCCAGCGGAGCGTCTACGCGGCGGTGACGTGGCAGTTCTGAACGCGATCGGTCCGGGACGGTCCGGGGGAAAGATCCGGTGAGAAGGGAAGAAAGATCGGGGCGGGCGCCGTCACTGCGTCCCGCGCTGGGGTGGATCCTGGCGCTGGCGGCGGCTTCCCTGCCGGCCCCCGCCGCCGACGCGCCCCCCAGCACCGAGTATCAGGTCAAGGCCGCCCTCCTCCTCCAGTCCGCGCGCTTCGTCGAGTGGCCCGAGACGGCCTTCCCCGACGCCAAGGCCCCGCTCATCGTCGGCGTTGTCGGCAAGGATCCCTTCGGGGAGATCCTCGACCGGACGCTCGCGGGCGCGAGCGTGAAGGGGCGCGCGATCGAGGTCCGCCGCTTCGCGAACGGGGACGCGATGGAACCGTGCCACCTCCTCTTCATCAGCGGATCCGAAAGCGACCGGCTCCCCGCGATCCTGGAGCGGCTCGCGGAGCCCGCCTTCCGCGCGAGGGGGCCCCTGACCGTCGGCGATGTCGACCGCTTCGCCCGGGGGGGCGGCGTTCTCCGCCTCGCCCTCCAGGAGAAGAAGATCCGGCTCTACGTCAACCCGGATGCCGCCGACCGCGCGGGGCTGAAGATCAGTTCCCACCTGATGAAGCTGGCGACGATCGAACGGGACGCGGGGAACGGGAAAGACGGGGAAGGGCGGAAGCGGCCATGAAGACCGGCAACTCCATCCGGCAAAAGCTGACCCTCATCATCACGATGACGTCCGGGATCGCCCTGGTCCTGGCCTGTTCCGCCTTCATGGCTCACGAGCTGCTCACCTACCGGGCCGCCCTGGCCGAGGGCGTCGACTCGCTGGCCGGCATCGTCGGGACGAACTGCACGGCGGCGATCGCCTTCAACGACCCGAAGGCCGCCGAGGAGACCCTGGCCGCCCTCCGCCGGGAGCAGGACATCCTATCCGCCGCCATCTACGCCGCGGACGGCTCTCGCTTCGCGGCCTACCGGCGCCCCGGCCCGGGGGCGTCCCCCCCCCCCGCCGTCCCGGGCCCCGACGGCACCACCTTCCACTCCGACCGGATCGTTCTTTTCCGAGGGATCGAGCATGACGGCCGGCGGATCGGGACGGTCTGCATCCAGCAGGACCTCGCCCCGGTGCGAGCGCGCCTGGTCCGGTACGGCCTGATCACCGTCCTCGTCCTCCTGGCCGCCCTGGGGACCTCCTTCTGGATCGCCTCCCGGCTCCAGCGCGTGATCTCCCACCCCATCCTCCGGCTGGCGGAGACGGCGCGGCGGGTCTCGTCGGAAAAGGACTACGCCGTGCGCGCCGACGCCGCCCCCGCCCGCGACGAGCTGGGCGTCTTGGTCGATACCTTCAACGAGATGCTCGAGCAGATCCAGCGGCGGGACGCCGAGCTGCAGAAGGCGCACGACGAGCTGGAGGCGCGCGTCGCGGAGCGCACCCGGGCCCTGCAGGATGAGATCGGGGTGCGCGAGCGCGCCGAAAGCGAGTTGAAGGTGTACATGGCCCGGCTGGAGCGAAGCAACAAGGAGCTCCAGGACTTCGCCCACGTCGCCTCCCACGACCTTCAGGAGCCCCTGCGCAAGGTCCAGGCCTTCGGCGACCGCCTCAAGATGAAGTGCGCGGACGCCCTCGGCGAAGAGGGGCGCGACTACCTCGACCGGATGCAGGGGGCCGCCTCCCGCATGTCCACCCTCATCCACGACCTGCTGACGTTTTCCCGCGTCACGACCAAGGCCCAGCCGTTCACCCGCGTCGATCTCGGCGTCGTCGCCCGGGAGGTCCTCGGCGACCTGGAGATCCGGATCGAGCAGTCGGGGGGGCGCGTCGAGGTCAGCGGCCTCCCGACGATCGAGGCCGACCCCGTCCAGATGCGCCAGCTCCTGCAGAACCTGATCGGCAACGCCCTCAAGTTCCACCGCCCGGGCGTTCCCCCGGTCGTCCGCGTGACGGGGGAGATCCTCCGCAACGGCGCGGAGGCGCCCCGGTGCCGCATCGCCGTCGAGGACAACGGCATCGGCTTCGAGGCGCGTTATCGCGACCGACTCTTCAACGTCTTCCAGCGCCTCCATGCCCGGTCCGAATACGAAGGGACGGGAATCGGGCTGGCGGTCTGCCGGAAGATCGTCGAGCGGCACGGCGGCACCATCGATGCCGAGAGCCGGCCGGGGGAAGGATCGCGCTTCACCGCGATCCTCCCCCTGCGCCAGGTCTCGCGCGAGGAGCGTCCATGAACGCGACCCTGAGCGCCCCGCTGGTGATCCTGGCCGCCGAGGACGACCCGGACGACCGCCTGATGCTCCAGGACGCCTTCCGGGAATGCCGGCTCCACCCCGTGCTCCGGTTCGTCGAGGACGGGCGGGCCCTGCTCGACAGCCTCCGCCGGCGGGAGGGCGGCGCCCCCCTGCCCGACCTGGTCGTCCTCGACCTCGCCATGCCCCGCGTGGACGGATTCGAGGCCCTGGGCGAGATCAAGACCGATCCCGCCCTGCGCCGCATCCCCGTCGTCGTGTTCGCCACCTCCCGTGAGCCGGAGGACGTCGCCCGCGCCTACCGGCTCGGCGCCGCCTCCTTCATCGCCAAACCGCTCACCTTCCTGTCGCTCGTCGGCGTCTCGCGCCTCCTGGACGCTTACTGGGGCGGCCTCGTCCGCCGTCCGTCCCTCAAGCCCGGAGCCTGACCATGGACGACCGCCCCATTCGGATCCTGCTGGTCGACGACGACGAGGACGAGCGCGTCATCGTGCGAGACTTCCTGCGCGACCTGGACCGGCCCTTCGATCTCGACTGGGAGCCGGACCCGACGCGCGCCTTCGACAAGGCGGCCGCCGGCGCGGCCGACATCCTCCTGGTGGACTACCGGCTCGGGCCGCACAACGGATTGGACCTGATCCGGCGCCTCCGGGAACAGGACATCCGGACCCCGGCCGTTCTGCTGACCGGCCAGGGCGACCATGCCGTCGACCTGCTGGCCATGGAGGCCGGCGCGTCCGATTACCTGGCCAAAGGACAGCTCTCCGCATCCCTCCTGGAACGGTCGATCCGCTACGCCCTGGAGCACCACCGAAACCGGGAGGCGCTTCGCGAAAGCCACCGGCGGATCGAGGAGGCTTTCAAACAGTTGCGGGACAACCAGGCCCAGCTGGTCCAGTCGGCCCGGCTCGCCTCCATCGGCCAGTTGGCGGCGGGCGTCGCCCACGAGATCAACAACCCCCTGACCGTCATCCTCGGGCTCTCCGAGGGCGTCCGGCGCCGGATCCCCCCGGACGACCCGGCCGCCGCCCCCCTGGCCGCCATCGAACGAGAGGCCCTGCGCGTCCGGGATCTCGTCCGCAACCTGCTCTCCTTCTCCCGCCAGAAAGAGGCGCCTGAGACGATCTTTGATGTCGCTCCCGTCCTGGCCGACGCGCTGGCCCTCCTCGAGGCCGAGGCCGTGTCCCGCGGCGTCGAGATCCGCCGGGAGCTCCCGGGGTCGCCGCTGCGCGTCCGCGGCGTGCCGCCCCAACTTCAACAGGTCATCATCAACCTCGGCTCGAACGCCCTGGATGCCATGTCGGCGGGGGGCCTCCTGACGATCCGGGCGGAGCGGTCGGTCGAGGGACGGCAGGCCTGGGTCCGGATCGAGGTGACCGATACCGGCACGGGGATCCCCCCGGAGGCCGCCCCCCGCGTCTTCGACCCCTTTTTCACCACCAAGGATCCAGGCCGGGGCACCGGTCTCGGCCTCACGATCGTTCACGAGATCGTCACCCGTCACGGCGGTCGGATCGCCTTCGCGCCCGCCCCCGGACAGGGGACCCGGTTCACCCTTCTGCTGCCGGAGGCGGGCGCCGCGCCCGCCCCGGGAGGCGCACCATGAGGCCGGCCGACGTGAACATTCTCGTCGCCGATGACGAGCCCGGCATCCGGGAGATGCTGGTCGATGAGCTCCGCCAGGCCGGCTACCGCGTGGCCGCCGCCGCCGACGGCGAGGAGGCCCTCGCGAAGGCCCGGAGCCTCCCGTTTCATCTCGTCATCAGCGACGTCCGCATGCCCCGCCGCGACGGCGTCGCGCTCCTCGCGGAGCTCAAACAGATCGACCCCGACATCGAGGTGATCCTGACCACCGGCTACGGCACCATCGACACGGCCGTCGCCGCGATGAAGCAGGGGGCCTACGACTTCCTGCAGAAGCCGTACACCCTCGACGCGATGCGGCGCACCGTCGAGAAGGCGCTCGAAAGCCGGTCCCTCAAGACGCTGGTCGCCCTCTACGAGTCCAGCCGTGCCGTCTTCGCCTCCGTCCGTCTCGAGACCCTCCTCCCCCAGATCACGAACCTGGCCCTGCGGCTGCTCAAGGCGGACGACGCCTCCATCCTCCTCCGCGAAGGCGACCGCCTGTACCTGGCCGCCGCCGCCGGCCTGACGGATGATCAGGGCCTGCAGGCACGCCTGGCGCTGGGCGAGCGCGTCGCCGGACGGCTCGCGGAGGCCCGGGAACCCGCCGTCCTTCAGGGTCCCCTGACCGACGATCCCCGGTTCGCCGACCTCCCGCCGCTGCGCGAGATCGCCTCCGCCATCGTCCATCCCCTCGTCCTGGCGGACGAGACCCTCGGGATCCTCTGCATCCACCGCACCCGTACCCCCGGCGCGTTCGGCCTTTCGGACGCCCGCTGCGCGACCGTCTTCGCCTCCCAGATCGCCCAGGCCGTGCGCAACGCCCAGCTCGTCGGCAGCCTCGAGGCGAAGGTCCGCGAACGCGACGCCGCCTGCCGCCGGCTCGAGGAGACCCAGGCCCAGCTCATCCGGGCGGAGAAGCTGGCCACCCTCGGCCAGATCGCCGGCGGCATCGCCCACGAGCTGAACAACCCGCTGACGACCATCCTCGGGTTCGCCCAGTTGCTGCGCGACGCGCCCGAGATCCCGCCGGCCCGCCGCGCCGCCCTCGGGCACATCGAGGCGCAGGCCACGCGCTGCGCCCGCCTCGTCCAGACGCTCGCCACGTTCAGCGGCGCATCCTCCCCCGAGCCGAGCCCCGTCCGGATTCCCCCCCTCCTCGACGACGCCCTCGCCCTGTTGCGTTACGACCTCGATCGCAACGGCATCACGTTGCGGCTGGACATCCGCGACGCCCCCGCGATCCGCGGCAATGCCGGCCAGCTCCAACAGGTCGTCCTCAGCCTCGTCACGAACGCCCTGGATGCCATGGCGGGAAGCCCCGAGCGCATCCTCGAGATCGGAGTCCGCCAGCAGGGCGGCCGCGTCCTCCTGGTCGTCGGCGATACGGGGGGCGGCATCTCGCGGGAGACCGCCGCCCACCTCTTCGAGCCCTTCTTCTCGACCAAGCCGCCCGGCAAGGGAACGGGGCTGGGCCTCTTTATCGCCAACGAGATCGTCCATCGCCACGGGGGCGTCCTCTCGGTGCAGAGCCACAGGGGCCAGGGCACCCGGTTTACCGTCGAGCTGCCGGCGGCCCCCGAGCAGGATCCGCCCCCGCGGAAGCCCGGTCAGGAGCCATCGTCATGACCCCGTCCGACGCCATCCGGGCCCAGCTCGAGGCCCTCCGGGAAGACTACGCCCGCCGGCTCCCCGGCCAAATCCGGGAGGCCCAGACGCATTGGTCGGCCGTTCGGCGGGCCCCCTCCAACACGGAAGCCATCCGGCGCCTGAGGCAGATCGTTCACGGCCTGGCCGGGGCGGCGGCCTCCTTCGGCCTGCCGGCGGTCAGCGACGCGGCCCGGCCGCTGGCGGACGGCCTCCAGGAAATCCTGGACGCCGGCCGCGCGCCCGACGACGCCTCCCTGGCCCGGTGGGGCGCCGCCATGGAAAACCTCGCCCGCGCCGCCGGCTTGGCCGGGGAACCGGTCGACCCGCCCGCAACGCCCGCACCCCTCGTCCCCCCCCCCGCGCTCCCCGGCGAGGCGAGGCTGATTTATCTGGTCGAGGACGACGTCACCCTGGCGTCCAACCTGTCTCTTCAGATCGGATGCTTCGGCTACGTGGTGCGGACCTTCAACGGACTGTCGGGCCTCTCCGAGGCCGTCCGGCGCGATCCCCCGGCGGCCATCTTGATGGACATCATGTTCCCCGAGGGCGGCTTGGCGGGAACGGAGTCGATCCGGCACCTCCGCGAGAACGGCGGGAACCGGGTGCCCGTCATCTTCTTTTCCGTCCGCGACGATCTCATGGCGCGCCTCCAGGCGGTCCGAGCCGGCGGCGACGCCTACTTCACCAAGCCGGTCGATATCAACGAGATCGTCGACGCCCTCGACCGCCTGACCGCCCCCCCGGCCACCGAGGGCTACCGGATCCTGGTCGTCGAGGACGATGCGGACCAGGTCGCCCGCATCACCCTCGCCCTGCGCCAGGCCGGCATGCAGACGGCGGTCGTGACCAATCCGTTCCAGATCATGCAGCCCCTCGTCGAGTTCCGCCCCGATCTGATCCTCATGGACGTCCACATGCCGGGCTGCAGCGGGATCGATCTGGCCCGCGTCATTCGCCAGCAAGAGGCCTATGTCGGCATCCCGATCATATTCCTGACCGCCGACGAGGACGTCCGAAACCGGAGCGAGGCCCTGCGGACGGGGGGCGACGACTACCTGACCAAGCCATTCGACGAGGCGGGTCTCGTCGAGCGGGTCCGGACCCGGGTGGCCCGCGCCCGGGCCCTCCGGTCCTACATGGTCCGGGACAGCCTGACGGGACTGCTCAACCACACGAGCCTCCAGGACCACCTCGAGCGCGAGGTGGCGCGCGCCCGGCGTCACGGCCAGCCCCTGTCTTTCGGGCTCATCGACATCGACTATTTCAAGTCGGTCAACGACACCTACGGCCACACGACCGGGGACCGGGTAATCAAGAGCTTCGCCCGGCTGCTCCGGCAGCGGCTGCGGCGGAGCGACCTGATCGGGCGCACCGGCGGGGACGAGTTCGCCGTGATCCTGCCCGGGGCCGGCCTGCCGGATGCCGCCCGCGTCCTGGACGGGATCCGGGAGAACCTCGCGCTGGTGCGCCAGCGCTCGTTCCACGAGGAGTTCTCCGTGACGATGAGCGGGGGAGTAGCCGCCCTGGCGCCGTCGGGCCAGGCCCGGCTCCTCGTCGAGGCCGCGGACAAGGCCCTCTACCGGGCCAAGCAGGAAGGCCGGAACCGCGTGGTGACGGGGTGACGCCTGACGGGGAGTGATTCACGCCCCGCCCTCCCGGCGGGGGCTTCTGTACGGCGGAAGCCGACCGGCGGGGCTTCCGGACCGGGGGCTATGCGGCGCTCGACAGCGCCTGTCGCACCCACCGGAGCAGGTCGGACGGCGTGAACGGCTTGTAGAGAATGGGGGCCTTCCGATCCAAATCGCCCCGGCGGACCGTATCGCTCTCGGTGTGACCGGACATATAGAGAACCCTCAGGCCGGGGCGCTGGGCGGAAAGGGAACGGGCCAAATCCCCTCCTCCCATCCGGGGCATGACCGAGTCGGTCAGGAGCAGGTGGATCGGTCCCGTGTGGTTCCCGACGATACGGATCGCCTCCTCGCCGCCCTCCGCCTCCAAGACCTGGTAGCCGGCTTCCCGCAGGACGTCCCGGGCAAATGCCCGCACGGACGCGTCGTCCTCCACCAATAGGATGGTCTCGGCCGACGGCGCCGACGCGGGCTCGGCCGAGGTCGGGACCACGGCCCGCGTTTCGGCGCGCCCCCACACCCGCGGGAAGTAGATCCGGAAGACCGACCCCCGCCCCGGGGCGCTCTCGACCAGAACGTACCCGTTGTGCTGCTTGACGATCCCGTACACGGTGGCCAGCCCCAGCCCGGTCCCCCGGCCAGGCTCCTTCGTGGTGAAGAAGGGCTCGAAGACGTGGGAGAGCGTCGCGGCATCCATCCCGTGCCCGTTGTCCTCCACCTCCAGCCGCACGTAGGGCCCCGGCTTCACGAACGGGTGCCGGGCCACAAACGCCTCGTCCAAGTCCGTGTTCGACGTGCCGACCCGGATCCGCCCCCCCCGCGGCAGAGCGTCGCGCGCGTTCACGACGAGATTCATGATCGCCTGCTCGACCTGTCCGGCGTCGGCCAGGATGCGCCCGGTTTCGGGATGAAGATCCGTGACCAGCTCGATGTCCTCCCCGATCAGCCGGCGCAGCATGCGTTCGACGTCGACGACGACGGCGTTCAGGTCGAGGACCTTCGGCTGGACGGCCTGCTTCCGGCCGAAAGCGAGCAGTTGCCGCGTCAGCCCCGTGGCGCGGTCCGCCGCCCGGAGGATCTCCTCCATGCGATGCCGGTCGGGATGGCCGGGGGGGTGCCGGAGCGCCAGCATCTGGGCGTACCCGGTGATGACGGTGAGCAGGTTGTTGAAGTCGTGGGCGATGCCGCCGGCGAGCCGGCCGACCGCCTCCATCTTCTGGGCCTGGAGAAGCTGCTGCTCGAGACCGATCCGCTCCGTCAGATCGTGAACAAAAAGGGCGAACCCGCGGGGGGGGCCGGCGTCGTCGCGCAGCACGGTCGTGACCACGTCGCCCCGGAACCGGCTCCCGTCCCGGCGGGTCAGCCACCCCTGCTCCGCCAGGCGCCCCGCGCTCGACGCCGCACGCACGCGCTCCCGGGATCGCCCGGCGGACCGCTCCTCGGGTGCCATCAGGACGGAGACCGACCGGCCCAGGATCTCGCCCGGCTCGTAGCCGAACATGCGCCGGGCGCCGGTGTTCCAGTCCGCCACGCATCCCTCCGCGTCCAGCGCGATGAAGGCGTAGTCCTTGGTCCCCTCCACAATCGTCCGAAGCCGATCCTCGCTCTCCCGGTGCCGGACGCCGGCTTGGACGATCGTCCGGAGATAAGGAATGGCGAAGGCCTGTCCCGAGCAGCCCGCGATCGCGGCGACCAGCAGAAATGACTCTGCGAAAAGGTTCGCCGGGACGGTCCCCGGCATCGCAAGGATCGCCGCGCTTCGCCCCGCCAAGAACACCCACGCCGCGGCCGCCCAGCCTCGTATCCGACCGCTGGCAGGCACACGAAGGGCCAGCCCCGCCCCGATCAACTGAATCGCCAAGGATGCCAACAAGATCGCGGATGCCATGATGCGACTCTCAGGCCTTTCCCAAGACGTCAGGCCCTGCCGGATCCGCCGCCTCGACCGATCCCAGAGCCCGCCTCATAATATGGGTTGCGAACGACAGCAAACGGGTCCAGCCTGATCCGCACGCGCCGCCCGAAACGCGTCATTGCGAGCAATAGGGACACCGCCTCCGCCAGCGCGGGACGTTCGACCGGCAGTGGGGACACGTCGTCCAGAACAGGAAGAGCGTCCCGCAGGCCGCCGCCGCCGCCATGGCGACCACGTCCAGAATCATAGGGGATCCCTGCCCAGGGCTCCCGCTGGCATTCGCCCCCTCGGGGGACAGGAGACGCCAAGTTGCGCCGCGGCACGGTCGCCGGCCCGGACGATCTCAAGGATCGTGTCACGCAGCGGATCCCCCGGGGCCAGACGCAGCAGGAGCATGTGGGAATAGCCCTGGATCATCGCCACCAAGACGTCGATGTCCGGGCGCGTGACGGGGGCGGGTTTCCGGTTCGCCCGAGGCCGGGATGCGAACAGGTCCTCGCCGGGTTCCAGGTCCCCCTCCTCCGGTGACGGGGTCCCCGCGCTCGTTGCCACACCGACACAGCCGACGATCTCGCCCTCGGCGCTTCGCAAGGGCTCGACGAACGTCTCGTACGCCCCGCCCCGCCATTTCATGTCGAAGGCGACCGTCTCCCCGGCCAGCGCGCGCCCGTGGGCCTCCCGGAGAAGCCCGTCATCTGCAACTTGGAAGAGATCCGAGATGTCGCGGCCGATCCAGTCCATGGGACGCCGGGTCGCGTCCGGCATGCCGCCCCCCAGAAACGAGGTAATCTGAAGCGACGCGTCGGTCGTCCAGACCACGGTCTGCATCTGGGACGACAGAAGGCGGAAAAGGGCGTCCTTTGCATCGAACACCCCGATGCCGTTGCTGAATGAGCCCATGTCCAACCTCCTGTTCGACGAGGCAGAAGGGGCTGTCCGCGCGCGCCCCGGCAGCGCCTGCCCGGGCGGCCGTCTCACGCCGCCCCCATGATCCCGGCGCAAATCATCCGGTCCAGCCGCTGCAGCCCCTGCTGGAGGGACTCACCGGAGAACGACGACGCGCGCAGGGCCGTGTCCGCCAAGGCCCCCAGATCGAGCCGGGCCACCGCGGCGGCATCAATCTCCGGTCCCCGACCGAGCCGGACGATCTCCGCAATCACGCCGTTCATCTCCTGGTGATTGCCCGGCCAGGGGTACGCCAGCAGCAGGCTCAAGGCATCGAGCTCGATCGCCCGGACCGGACGGCCCGCCTGCCGGCTGTGCTTGTCGATATAGTGGCGGAGACACATCGGAATGTCCTCCGGCCGCTCGCGCAGGGATGGGAGGTGAATCCACTCGAGATCGGGCCCCGGATCGAGGGAGAAGCGGGGCGGGAGGGGGGCTGGCGTGTGTTTGCACCCCTCCGGCGCGGCGGGGAACGGCGGCGCCAGCGTGATCGATGACGCGTCGAAGACGATCTGGATGAGTCGGTCGTCCACCAAGCGACGGCCGCGCGCGATCTCCAGGGCCGCCGCCGCGGCCGGGGCGGCCTCCGCCGTCAGGGGAAAGTAAACAACCCCGCGCGCGCCGGGGGGGAAGAGGGGCGGGATCAGGGGGCGATCCCCCGGCTGGGCCAACAGCAGCGGCGTCTGGGGCCCCGCCGAACGCGCCGCCTCTCGGGCCAGATCGATCAGGTCAAAGCCCCGCTCCGCAGTCACCAGCAAATGGCGTCCGGCCCGGACCGCCGCCTCGATCCGGCAACGTGCCGAGACCATTAAGGGACTCAGGCCCAGAAGCGCCTCGCATGCGATCGCGGGGCGCGCCCGGAGCGTCATGCTCGTCGCGCGCCGAAGTAAGGATCTCAACTCGGCCGGATCAAACGGCTTGGCCAAGTAGTCGGCAACCCCTTCGCGCATCAGCCGCACGATACAGCCGACGTCCGTAACCACGGAAAGAACGATCAACGGAAGGTCCGGATGCCGGCATCGGATGCGCCGCGCCAAAACGTCTCCCATCATGTCCGGCAGACGATAGTCCAGCACCACCGCGTCCGGGCACATGCGGCCCAGCAGCTCCAGGGCCGACATGCCGTTCCCGGCGGTCGTGACGTCGTACTCTGGATCCAAGATCTCCCGGATGCCGGCCAGGATGCCGGGATCGTCATCCACGACAAGCACGGAACTACACATGGGGTTGAGCCCCTACAAGTTGCGCACGAATGAGTACAAACCGCATGCCAAAGGATGAAACACGACCGCCGCTCATCGAGCAACACATCTACTTGCAGCACAGAGAGATACAACCTGATCGATCGATAAGCACAGGGGGTGGTGAAAGGGAAGGGGAAGGGGGGGGTGTATCGAATATTGGGCAACTGCCCAATGAATTGGGCAGTCGGCTACGGCAGGGGCAAACTAAAAGAGGAAGAGTAAGGTCACGCGAATCCCCCAGACGAGATCGTCGGAAGTGTGGAAACCCAGGGGATTGTTGTTATCCGGCATCCATGCGCAACCGGGCCACAGCACGCCCGCCGAAAGCTCCGTTTCCCAATGGGCGCTCCACCGGCAGGCCGCCTGAACGTCTATCTCCACGCCGGCGTCCCGGTATCCGTTTCGACCGGTCCCGTACGGGAGGACGAGGTAATAGGAGCGGTCGAACCGGAACCGCCAGAGATCCAATCCGAACCGCCAATCCTCCACCTGGGTGAGAAGCCACCCGACGTTCCACGCCTGGATGTTGGTCTGCGCGTTGAAGAGAGCGCCGAGCAGCTGATTTTCGAACATCGGGTCGAACTGGTTGTCTCCTTCGCCCGGCCTGTCGCCCGAGAGCCAGACATGCCGCGCTTGGACGAGGTGCGACCGTTCGGGATGCAGGAAGGCGACGAGCCGGGCGTCCGCCCCCCAAGCGCGCCGCGGGACCATCGCCGGCGCCAGGGTGTTGTCGTTCGCGCCGTTGGGGCTGCGGCCGATCTGCCAGACGCCTTCGAGGCTGTAGCCGAGCGGCCCGGCGATCGGCCCGCGCGCGCGCAGGGCGGCGGCGAAGGTCCAGGCCGTGAAATCGTCCGCCGTCCAAGGGGTCAGCGGCGAGGTAAACGGGAAGCCCAGGACCTCCCCGTGCAGGTCCGCGCGGGGGCGCTCGTCGCGCAGATAGGCCAGCGTCAAGCCCGCCCGCTGCCCCGCGGCGAGCTCCGCCTCCGCGTCGAGCGCGGCCAGGTAGAGATCCCGCACGGAGTCCATCCCGCCTTCGACATCCGGCGCCCGCGCCCCGAGCGCCGCGAGCGCCCAGCCATCCTCCCGCCAGTCCACGCGCACGGCGTCGAAGTCCTGCCGGTTGTCCTCCAGATATCCCAGGAGGTTGTTCAGGTCCCGGATTCGGACGCCGTCCCCGACCAGGAACCCGTTTCCGAGAACGATGTCCTGGCGGCCGGCGGTCAGCGCCAGGGCGGACAGGCCGGTTGGTCTCCACTCCACGTGCGCCCGGTCGATCTCGAACGGCCGATCCTGCTCGTCGCGGACGGACGGCCAATCCACGACATCGGTCTCCACGCCGATGCTGTGGACCTGGAATCCCCCCGCGCGGACGGTCACGCCCTCGACCGGCGAACCCTCGACCCGGACGCGGATGCGCTCCGTTCCGAGATTGAGCTCGTCATCGTTCTTGTTGTTCTTGTCGTAGAGGTTGTGGACCCGATAGTAGCGGGCCCGGATGTCGATCGACAGCGCGGCGGGAAAAGAGGGCTCGGCATCCTCCTCAGGCCGTTCCGGAGACGCCTCGGCGGGAGGTGGGGAGGGCGGATCGGCGGCCTGCGCCGCGGCTCGGATGGACAGCCACGGCCCTCCCGCGGCCGCCAGCACCGAAACATAACGAGCGACCGGCGCGATCCGGCGCAGGCTGGGGCGAGCCCGTTCGGGAGCGTTCACGGATGGCGGGTCCTGGGACGACCGCAACGCGAGGTAACGCCCCCCTGCTGATGCCGCATTATAACCGGCGCCGGCCAGGCGGCCCAATCAAATCACCCGGGACGGCGGTCGCTCGACGCCGCGTCCCCGGGACGGAGGCCGCCCCGCCTACGAATTCACGACTCGTTCCGGCCGCCCGTTTGCGAATCGAGGGATCAGGCCCGCTCGCGCGGGAAATCCAGGATGAACGTCGTCCCTTCGCCGGGACGGCTCTCGACCCGGATGGTGCCCCCGTGATCCTGCATGATCCGCCGGCTGATGACCAGCCCCAGCCCCGTGCCGGTCGGCTTGGTCGTGGCGAACGGGCGGAACAGGAGCGGGAGCTGCTCCGGCGGGATGCCCGCTCCCGTGTCGGAGACCTCCGCGCGGATCCCCTCGTCCGTCGGACGGATGCGAAGGCGGACACGCCCCCCCTGCGGCATGGCCTGGACGGCGTTCAGAATCAGGTTCTGGAAGACCTGGCGCAACTGAGCGGGATCCCCCCGCAGCGGCGGCACGCGGCCGTTCCAGTCCCGCTCGACGACCACGCGCCGCCGGGCCAGGTCTTCGGCGAAGAAGTCGAGGGTGTCGCCGGCGAGGGTCTCCAGGCGGACCTCCGTGCGGACCGCGGGCCGATCCGCGGCCCCGGACAGGATGCGGTCCATGATCCCCTGGACGCGGTCCAGCTCGGGCGCGACGAGCTCGCGGAAGCGGGCCCGGAAGGCCTCGTCCGCCCCCTTCTCGGGAAGGAGGTGAACGTAGGTCTTGATCACCGCCAGGGGGTTGCGGACCTCGTGCGCGATCTCGGAGGCAAGCGCCCCCAGAGAGGCGAGCTTGTCGGCTTCGTGCAGGTCCTTTTCCAGGGCACGCGCCGACTCGTTCAGCTCGATGTTTTGCAACGCCAGCGCCGCTTGCGCCGCGATCGCGGAGAGGAACGCCGCGTCCCGCGACCGGTACGGGATCTGCGCCCGCTTGGGGCCGAGGACGAGAAGCCCCAGCAGCGTTTCGTCCCGGAACAGGGGCGCCACCAGCTCCAGGCCCTGCCGGGCCAGATAGTCGAGAATCCGCCGATCCGGATCCGGGGGCGCGCCCGGCGCGCGCTCCAGCAACCAAGCCAGCTCGGCCGCCGGCAGGCACGGCCGCCGGTGCGCCCGGCACCAGGCGGCCAGATCCTCGCACGCCGGAAGCTCCTCGATGGTCCCATCCCCGGCATAGGCCTTCAGAACGGCGGACGCCGACGGCCCGGCGTCGGGCTTCATCACGATCAGCCGAATCCGGTCGGGGTGAAGCGCGGGGCCCAGCGTCCCCTCGATCAGGCGGAGGAGGTCCGCCATGCGCGTCACGCCGCCCAGGGACGCGGAGAAGGTCTCCAGCGCGGCGGCGATGTCGATCTCCTCCCGGAAAAAGGCCCGGTCCAGCACCCGCCGGACGCGACTCCGCAGCGGGTCGAACAGCAGGGCGACGGCGACCACGCCACCGAGCGGAAATGCCGGGGAGGTCAGCGACAGATACCGGCCGAACAGGAGCGTCCCGCCCGCGACGAATCCGGCGTAAACGCCCAGAAGCAGGATGGTCACGGTGGCGTAGATGGCCCCCAAGCGGACCACCACCCGGATGTCCATGAAGCGGTAGCGGGTGATCGCGTAGGCGATGCCGAGGTAGCAGGCGATGGTCCCGAGCGGCGCGAAAAAGGCGTCCTTGACCAGGATCGTCGTGACGGCCAGGAGCGACGCGACGACGAACGAGAGCCCCACCCACTGGAGTTGGATGCGCTTCAAGCCGTCCGCCCGGGCCCAAGAGACGCCCAGCAGGCCCGCCGCCGCCGCCAGGCTCCCGATCAGCGTCGCGGCCTGGAGCATCCCGAGGGGGCCGTAGTCCGCCAGGATCCACCCGTCCGGCCCCGGCACGATGCGGACGATCCAGGATGCCCCCCGGACGAGATCGTCGATGCCGGCCGCGGTCAGGGCCGGCAGGTAGCCCCAGAACAAGGCGAGGGTGAGCCGGCGGAGCCCCTCCCGCCCGACGTCCGTCATCGTACGAAGGAAGAGGAAAAGGGCGGGGATGAAGAGGTTCAGGCCGAGCTGCAGGAGGAACGTCCCGAGATGCGCGCCCCACTCCGTCCGTGAGCGGGCGCGAACCAGCAGCCCGGCGGCGTGCAGCATCAGGGAGAGGGTGATCAGGACGAAGGCCCGGTTCTGCGGCCGCCGCGGGCTCTGCCCATAAACGGTCGCGCCGACGACGGAGAACAGCAGCAAGGAGATGACCAGGCTGACCTGCATGCCGGAGCCTCATTCCCCCGCGCACGCCGGCGGGAATCCCTATCCTATACCGCGGCCGGCCCGCCCCCGTAAATAGATTATCGCCCCCCCCGGGGGCGCCCGGCTCAGGCCGCCCGGCCGGCGTCGCCCAACACCAGAGCCGACTGGATCCCCAGGTAGCCGAAGCCGTGCAGGATCGCGCGCCGGAGCCGAGCGGGCCTCCCTTCCGTGACCAGCGTCCGGACGGGACAGGTCGGGTCGGGCTCCCGGTAATGGAGCGTCGGGGGGATGAACCCCTCCCGGAGGGCAAGCGCGGCGGCCGCCGCCTGAAGGCCCCCCGAGGCCCCCAACGTCTGCCCGACCATCGAGCGGATCGATGTGACCGGCGGAGCGGCCGAGCCGAACTGCCCGTCGATCAGCGCCGCCTCCACGCGATCGTTCTCCACCTCCGAGGCCGCGTTGGCGCAAACGAGATCGATGTCTCCGGCGCGGCAGGCCGCGTCGTCAAGCGCCATCCCGATCGCCTCGCGCGCCGTCTCCCGATCGATGCCGAGCCCCCCGGTGTCATACGGGCCGGAGGCGGTCCCGCAACCGAGCACCTCGGCGTAGACCCGGGCCCCGCGCGCGCGGGCGTGATCCTCCCCCTCCAGCACGACCAAGCCGGCCCCTTCGCCCAGCACGAACCCGTCCCGGCCCCGGTCATACGGCCGGCTGGCCTCGTGCGCCCGCCCGTTCCCCTCGCGCGACAGGGCCCGCGCCGCGTCCAAGCCGCGGAAGAGAATGGGGGTCAGGGGGGCTTCCGTGCCGCCGGCGATCATGGCGTCCGCCCGGCCCTCCGCGATCGCGTCCCGGGCCATCCCGATCGCCACCGTCCCCGAGGCCGCGCAGGCCGTCACGACGTTGCTCCATCCCGTGATGCCCAGATCGATCGAGACGAATCCCAGCGGGCTGCACGGGAAGATGGCGATGGCCGTGTACGGGCTGGTCTTCCGGAGCCCCTCCCGCAGAAAGATCCCGTGCTGCTCCTCCCCGAACTGCGCCCCGTACAGGGCCGTCCCGAGCAGGATCCCGATGCGGCCGCGATTCTCGGGAGTCACGGCCAAGCCGGCATCCGCCAGGGCCATCCGGGCCGCGGCCACGGCGTACAGGTCCACGGCGTCCATCCGGCGCGCCTCTTTCGGGTTGACGGTGCGGGACGCGTCGAACCCGCGGACTTCGGCCGCCACGCCGCAGGGGCAGTCAGGCAGCTCGAACCGGGTGCACCGGCCGATGCCCGAACGCCCCGCCCGGAGCGAGGCCAGGAAGGCCTCCGTCCCGGTGCCGATGGGGGAGACAACCCCGATGCCGGTGATCACGACGCGTCGCCCCATGGCGATCCTCCTTGTCAGGAACTCAGGCCGCGGCAACCGCTCCCGAGATGGCGGCCCGCTCGAGCCGGCGGTAGACCAAAACGGCGTTCTTTCCGCAAAACCCGCAGGCGTTCTGGAGCACCCCCCCGATCCGCCGATGACGCGCCGTCCACGGCACGCAGTCCAGGTCGCACGCCGGGTCGGGATGGTCCAGGTTGACCGTGGGAGGGATCAGGTCGTGCTCGAACATGAGGGCGGCGGCCACTGCCTGGTGGCCGCCGGCGGCGCCGAACGTGTGGCCGATCATCGACTTGAGGGAGCTGACACAGAGGCGGCCCGCCTGCTCCCCGAAGGCGGCCTTCAGCGCCTGGGTCTCGGCCACCTCGTTCAGCGGCGTCGAGCTGCCATGAGCGCTGACGAAATCGATCCCCTCGGGCCTTAGGGCGGCGTCCGCCAGCGCGATCCGGATCGCCCGCGCCATCTCCACGGCGTCCGGACGGGGGGCGGTCATGTGATGGGCGTTGAGCGTGGTCCCGTACCCCGCCACCTCCATGTAGATGCGCGCCCCGCGGCGAAGGGCGTGGCCGAGCTCCTCGAGCACCACCACGCCCGCCCCCTCGCCCATCAAGAATCCGTCCCGGTCCCGATCGAAGGGCCGCGAGGCCCGTTCCGGGGCGTCGTTGCGCGTCGACATCGCCCGGATGAGGGTCAAGCTGCCGAACGTCAACGGGGCGATCGGGGCGTCCGCCCCGCCCGCGATCATGACGTCCGCCCGCCCCGCCCGGATCTGCAGGAAAGCCTGCCCGATGGCGTCCGTTCCGGCCGCGCACCCGGTGCTGAGGCAATCCGTTGGGCCGCGCGTCCCGAGATGGCGGGCCACGGCGGCGCCCGCCGTCACGGCCAGGACGCTCGTGTAGAAGCGGCCGGACAGGACGCCCGGCTCCCCGCGGGCCAGCCGCGTCAACAAGGACTCGCACGAATCCATGCAGCCGGCCGCGATGCCCATCGAGACGCCCGCCCGTGCGCCGGCGAGCGCCGTCGGAGACAGGGCCGCATCCGCCACCGCCTCGGTCGCGGCGGCGACGGCGAACTGGGCGCTCCGGTCGAGCCGCGCGGCATCCGACCGGTCCATCCAGTTCGACGGGTCGAACCCGTCCACCTCGCCCGCGATTCGGCACGGGAATCCGGAGGCATCGAATCGCGTGATGGGCCGAATGAAGGACCGCGAGCCCCGCATCGCGCCCAGCAGCGCCCCCCGCCCGATCCCGCAGGGAGCGATCGAGCCGAGCCCCGTAACGACCACCCGCCGCGCACACCGGTTTTCCTGCTCATGCATGACAGGCCTCCTGGTTCCATACCGATGCCTCGACGCGATCCCGAATGGCCTCCAGCATCCGCTGCGCGTTGTCGTGGACGCAGGCGGTCACGATCCGGTCGAGCGGGACCAGCCGGCGCAGGACCGGGTGCCCCACCTCGAAGTCGTGCGTCAGCGTCAGCCGGGTGCGCGGCGTCCCGTCGGCCTCCGGCTCCGCCGCCTCGCACGTCCACCGGCCCTCCATGCGCCGGCAGAACCCCTCGGTCCGATAGTCCGCCCGGCGCGGAGGCTCGGCGGCGACGCGCTCGGAGATCCAGCGGCTCACGAAGCCGTACCGCATGCGCGCCGCCATCCGGAAGCGGACCCGGTCGCCGTCCCGCAGGACGGCCGATTCGAGCACGTGCGGCATGAACGCCGGGAAACCCGCCTTGTCTTCCGCGACGGCCCAGACCGCCTCGACCGGCGCGCGCACGTCGACACGGTTCTCGGTCCGGATCCAGCCCCGGCGGGGGCGAGCCGGCCGGCCCGACTCGACCAGCGCCTTGAAGTTCGCGAGGCTCCGCTCGACGATCGGGCCGAGGATCCGGGGCCCGATCCACGCGCGATCCAGGAACGTCCCCAGCAAGGGCCATCCCAGCTCGAACGCATGCTCGACGACGACGCGCGTCGCCCCGCGCTCGGGGTCGAGCCGCCACGATACGTCGCAGGTCCGGAGCGCCCCCCCGCGATGGACGACGCGCATCCCTCGGGCGTGAAACCGGACGAGGGCCCGCGAGACATCCCGCAGGCACCCGGTGCGCTCCCGCATTTCCACGACGGCGTCGCCGTCTCCGGATTCGAGGACCCGGGCCTCCTCCAGCGCCGACATGAACTCCGGCCAGCGGGTCACGTCGGCCATCACGGCGTAGACGCGGTCCAGGGGCGCGTCCACGCGCACGACGTGCTCACACCGCATTGCGCACCTCCTCTCCGCCCGCCGGGACGCCCGCCACCACCCGGGCCCAGCCTGCGCTCCCCCCCGCGACGCGGACGGGGAAGCAGGCCACCCAGAATCCGTCGGGCCCCGGCAGGGCATCCAAATTCGCCAGTTTCTCGATGTGGCAGTACTCGAGCCGCCGCCCGGCGCAGTGGGTCGGCCAGAGCACGCGCGGATCGCGCGTCCGCCGCCAAGCCCGGTACATCGCCCCGAAGGGGCGGTCGAACCCGAACGCATCGATCCCGATCACGCGGACGCCCCGTTCCACCAGCCACGCCACGGCTTCCGGATCCATCCCCGGCGTCTCCTCGAGATAGGCCGGCGTGTTTCGGAGACGGTCCTGCCCGGTCTGGATCAGCACGATGACGCCGGGCGTGATCGCCCGTCCGCCGCGACGGACGGCGCCGGCCAGGTCCGCCGGGCGGATGCGCCGCGGATCGGGACGGTCCCGGACATCCAGGCGCAGCCCCGGCCCGAAGCACCAGCTCAACGGAACCTGGTCGATCGTCTTCGCCGGACGCCCCTCGCAGCGGGGCCCGAAATGCCAGGGGGCGTCCACGTGAGTCCCGTGGTGGGTGGAGAGGGAGGAGAAGTGTTCCCACGCCAAGCCCAGGCCGTCCGGGAAATCGCGCGCGCGCAGCGCCCGGATCCCCAGACGATTCAGCAGACAGGCGGCCCCCATCCGGACCAGCGACCCGTAATGGGACACGCGCGCCAGCACCCCGAGCAGGTCGCCCCCCCGTCGATGGTCCGTCCTCCGCATCCGCAGCGGCCCCGCCTCATAGGGCGTCGGCTCGAGCGGGACGGAGAGATCGATCCAATCCAACGCGGGCATCCGCAACGCGGCGGGCGCCGTTCGGGTCCCGGCCGAGGGAATCCGGGCGCCGCGAGGCGTCAGGACCTCGATGGAAGTTGGTGTCATGTGGCTTCTCCCCCGGCTCCCGGCCCGGCGGCACCAGCAATCGGCATGCCATGCGCGTCCTCCGGCGTGCGGGCCCGCGCGATCGCGGTTTTTCGCGCGCGCTGGCGACGCGTCCGCCTCCCGCGGGTGTGGAGAATCGGTGGATGACTGCCCGATCTTTCAGGCAGTTGCTACAATTCGCAGACAGCAGGCGTGCGCCGACAAAGCGGGGAAACGCGGGGCGTGTGGGAACGGCGGATGCGCGGGACAGGAAGCCGGCCGCAGCCCGCCCTCCTCCCGGGGCACGGCCGGGAGAACGAAGCGTCAGCCGTCAATCCGGGACCGATCGAGCCGCCGCCCAGGGCGGCGCGATGCGGTACTGCTGCATCTTCAGGATCAGCGTGTTTCGGTTGATGCCCAATTGCTCGGCGGCCTGCGTTTGGTTCCACGCCGTCCGCTCCAGCGCGTTGACTAGGTACTGGCGCTCGAACCGCTCCCGGGCGTCCCGCAACGGGATCAATTCGGCCAGGGCCTCCGGCGTCCGGCCCGGCCGCCCGACCATGGCGATGTCCATCGGCAGGTGTCGCCCCCCGATCGTCGCGTCCCGCTCCAGAATAACCAGCCGCTCGACCGTGTGCTCCAACTCCCGAACGTTCCCCGGCCAGTCGTACTGGATGAGCCGCTGGCGGGTCTCCTCCGCATATCCCGCGATCGGCTTGTGGAAGCGACGGCTGAAGACCGCACAGAAATGGTCGAGCAGGAGGGGAATGTCTTCCCGCCGCTCGCGGAGCGGGGGGATCCGGATGGGAACGACGTTGAGCCGGTAGTACAGGTCCTCGCGGAAGCGCCCCGCCGACACCTCCGCACGGATGTCCCGGTTGGTCGCGGAGAGAATGCGAACGTCGACCTGGACGGGCGCCTCGCTGCCGACGCGGAGCACGACGCCGTCCTGGAGGACGCGCAGCAGCTTGGCCTGGATCTCGGGAGTAAGGCTGGTAACCTCGTCGAGAAAGAGCGTCCCCTCGTGGGCGAGCTCGAACCACCCCTTCTTGGCGCGGAGGGCCCCCGTGAATGCCCCCTTCTCATGACCGAACATCTCGCTCTCGGCCAGCTCGGCCGGGATCGCGGCGCAGTTGACAGCCAAGAACGGGCGGCCGCGCCGGGGGCCGTTGTCGTGGATCGCGCGCGCCAGCAACTCCTTCCCCGTCCCCGTCTCCCCCTCGATCAGCACCCGGGAGTCGTTCTCGGCCATCTGCCGCGCCAGGTCCACCACGGCCCGCATCGCATCCGAGCAGGCCACGATCGCCTCGAAGCCGACCGGCCGGATCCCCGCCTCATACGCCTCCATCCGGTCCAACAGGCGGCAGCGCTCCACCGCCCGCGAGACCGCCAAGCGCAGCGCGTCCGGCTCCCAGGGCTTCGTGATGTAGTCCTCCGCCCCCAGCCGGATCGCCCGGACCGCCGTCTGCACCGTGCGCGTCGCCGTCAGGACGATCACCGGGGTCCGAGTGTCCCGCTCCCGGAAACGCTGGAGAAAGGTCAGGCCGTCCACGTCCGGCATGGTCAGGTCGAGCAGGATGCAGGCGAAACGCTCCTTCCGGACCGCGTCCATCCCCGCGTCGGCGCTCAGCGCCGACCGGATGTCATAGAGATCCCCCAAGAGCTCCTGCAGCGCCGCGTGAAGCGGAGGCTCGTCGTCGATGACCAGCAACAGGGGACGTTGGACGGGAGTCATGGTCCACGGCCCATTGTGAGGGCGCGGCCCGCCCCGTGCGGAGGAAGGCCGCGCCTTACAAGACCGAGCTCGACCGCCCCTATTGTACAGAATTCATGGGACGATGGGATGTTTTTTCACCGGGAGACTCCGCAGCGGCCGTCGCGCCGGAAACGGCCGATCTGCGGCGCGGATACAAACGACCCTGTTTCCGGCAACGAAGAGCGGGAAGCATCCCGACCGTGTTCGTCGAGTCGATTCCAGCCAGAATGCCCTCGGCGATTTTCATGGAGCTGCGGGCCGAGACGCCGGTCCCCGGGAACCGCGTTTAAACGTGGGACCGCCCGGATTCGAACCGGGAACCAAGGGATTATGAGTCCCCTGCTCTACCGTTGAGCTACGATCCCTCACAACAGAGGTCGCACGTTGCGCACGGCGCATGGCGCCGCGCGCGCGGCAGGCCCCGCGCGGGAGAGTGTAGCGCAGGGGGGACGGAGGGGCAAGAGAAGGCCCGCCGCTCCACTTACTCCGGTCTTTTTGATCGCCCACCGAATTCGAAGCCGAGGGGCGGCACACCCGTGCCGCCCGATCGGTCATCCGGTGGAAATGCAAAGCGGGGGTGGAGAGGGAGAGGATGCAGGGTTGAGGCAATGTTACGTAAAGTAACACCGCACGACGGGAGCACCGAGGATCGGATTTGCCCTAACTTCTTCCGGGCATACGACTTGTGCGGGATTTAAAAATGTGGCACGGAATTTGCTTATACACCGTCCGCCGTGGCTCCGGTCCCCCGTCGGAGTGGGAAAGGGCTGCGCCGGGGGGCGCGGGGCGCGGCAAAACACCGGCCGGTCAGGGTCGTGGGGCGCTCCCGGCGCGCGCGGCGCGCCGCGGGAGATAGGGAGAGGGTGTGTCCCGTCCCCCCTCCGCGCCCGCCCCGCCCCTGATGGGGGCGGGGTGTCGGCGGTGGCCAGGTATCGGCGGGGAGAACGGCGCGATGGGTGGATGCCGTTCGCGGCGGACCTGGACCGCCGGGAGGTCGTCAAGATATCCCCGAAAACGCCTTGTCGCCGCCGACGAAACCAGTTCCGGGTCGAAAAGCGATCCTCCCCACGTCCGCGACGGCCAACCCGTCGTTCAGGACAATTCTCCCTCTCATCAAGGAGAAGAACGGCCCTTCGCCAAGCAACCAGCGGCGCCGTTTTCGTATTGAAGGAATGGCCCACAGAACCGATCTTGGCATGAGCTGCAGATCGGCGCAGGACAAGCCCCCTTTGCCCCGGCATGTGTGGGAACTCCCCAATCCGGCGGGTTTCAAGGGGCTTTTGGGTTGAGGAACCGAAAGGGTAGGGTACCTTGAGGGGACCCACCGACCCCGCGGGCCACCTGTAAGCGGCAGGGCATCGCCCTGCCGGGAACGAGGGGCGGGGGCATCGGACGCGCTCGGATTCCCGGGCGAGGGTTAGGCCGGCAACCGGCCGGCATCCTCATCGGGGAGGCGCGGGAAGCCGGCGTGACGGGAGCGCCCCCGCTCGGCGGGTCCGCCGTCGAGGATCTCGCGGCGGGACGGGGCCGTCCCGGCAACAGGCCCCCGGCGCGAAACCGCCTGGAGGTCTCACAATGAAGCCCGGTCTCAACGTTCTGCTGGCGCTCGCCGCGGGTTGCGGAACGGTTTCCGCGGCGGAGCCCGCGAAGGACATCGGGCTCCAACTGGCCGAGAACCCGCCGATGCGGTCGATCGCGGAGCCGCCCCCGCCGCCGCCGCCCCCGGCGGCGGCCTTCGAGATACGCCCCGGCTTCACGCTCATCGACTCCCTGGACGCCTTCCGCGCCGCGATCAAGCGGGACGGGCAAAAGATCCGGATGAAGCCGGGCGTCTACCGCGCCGTCTCGGCCGACCCGCCCCTGACGGTCCCCCTGCGTCACGCGACGCCCAGCCCGGACGGAAAGGCGCCGGTGAACGTGCAGGAACACCTCTTCGCCGTCACCGGCTCGAACAACCACTTCGACTTGCGCGGCGCCGTCTTCGAGACGCCGGTCTCCGCCCAGGGCCGGCTCTCCGGCCAGGCGCACGTCGCCGATTCCTGGCATGTCAATGGGTCCGGCAACATCTTCGAGGGGGGGTATTTTCGGAACGTCACCGACCAGCCCTACCCCGACTACCGGGTGACCGAGAACGAGTTCGAGGTCTGCGGCGACGACAACACGTTCCTGGACTGCACCTTCGTCATCCGGGGGTCCGTCCCGTACGGGTACACCGACTACTACGGCAAGGGCGGCCCCAACTTCGGCCGCCTCAACAAGCACTCCTTCCTATCGATCCAAAATGCCCGCAACACCCGCCTCGTGGGCTGCCGGGTCTACCAGCAGTCATTCGGGCACTGCGTCCACTTTCACCAAGCGGAGCGCGTCCGGATCGAGCGGTGCCTCTTCAGCGGCGCGCTGCGCCCGACCGACGACATCTTCCTCGAGACCGCCGGCCGGGCGAAGGAGTATGAGTTTCAGATCATGTATCGCGGGAAGCGCCCCATCCCCCGCGGCCAGATGATCCCCCTGACCGAGGACGGGGTGCGTTCCTACGACGAAGTCCGGGACATCACCGTCATCGACACGACCGTGGAGCGGATGCGCGGCTGCTTTCAGTTGCTCTGCGTCGGCGACGTGACCCTGGAGAACGTCACCGTGCGGGAGGCCGGGGACTTCGGCTTCGACCTCAGCGCCGGAGACCGGGGGAAGGTCGTCATGCGGCGCTGCCGGGGCGACGTCGCCTACAGCCCCCTCTTCAACCTCACGCGGGGGCCCGTCCCGAAGGACGCCCTCTACGAGGTGACGGTCCTCAGCCCCGCCCCGGGCGTTCAAGCGACTCCATCGGCCGGGCTGGGAACGATCTGCGGCGACCGGTGCACGTTCATCCTCCACGACGGGACCACGCGACCGGCTCCCCCCTCGGCCAACCGGTTGGTCTGCGGCGGGCGGCACGGGCTGACGGGCAGCACGGTGACAAATTACACCACGGCGACTCTCGTCCTCGAGCGCAACGTGCGGGACTGCCGGATCCGGTCCGTCGGGCCGGTCGAGGACCGGGGGGAGCGGAACGAGGTCACGCGGATCCCGCCGGAAGCGGGGGGCGCCCGGTAGGGCGGCCAGCGAAGAGTGAACGGACGCGTCAGGGCCGCGTCCAGCGGCCCTTCGCATCGAGATGTTCCGCCCCGAACCGCTTCAGGTCGGGCATTCTCGCCGCGCAGTCGTTGATCGGCACGAGCGGGACGACGCGGTTCCGCATGAAAAACCGGTCGACCGGCTCCGTCTTTTCGCCCGGCTTGCCCTTGACTTGGTAGAGGCGCGAGGCGAGCTGCGCGCCCGGCGTCAGCCACCGATAGACCTCCCAGTTGTCAAGCCCCGACCAGATGCGGTAGGCGGGATCCTGCTTCGGGTCCTCCGCGTCGAGCGTGCATTCCGAGTACCCCCCCGAGTACGGGAAGATCGCGTCGCACTGGTGCTCGCAGTACGTCAGCACGTCCGGCCCCAGCTTTTCCCGGAGGAACCGCATGAGCCGGACGTCCTCGAACGAGCTGCCGAAGCTGTCGAGATAGAAAAGCGAGCAGCCCTTGTCGATCATGGTCTTGAAGCGGTTCCAGATCATCTCCCGGTGGCCGGGATCCTCGGGGTTGATGTCGATCGTGAGGTCGTGCTTCCAATCCTTTCTCACGCACAGGTCTCGCGGCCGGGCGGTGACGCCAAGCTTGCGACCGGCGTCCCGGAAGGCTTTTGCGATCGCGGGCCAGTTCGCCTCGACCTCGGGGGGAAGGCAGTCGAAGTCGGGGCGGTACATGCAACCGCGGGGATCGTCGCCGCCCTGGCCCCAAACGATGGCGCCCTGGCCGTTCCCCTCCGCCAAGCGGGGGAGAAGGGTGTCGCAAAACGCCTTCGCGCCCTCGGGCGTGTCGATCCGCCGGTGGCCGCCGTGAAAGCCGTAGGGGTTGCCGGGCCCGATCGCCTGCTGGCTGTGATTGAGGTAGTCGGTGGCGATCCAGCGGTCGTCGGCCTTGTAGCGGACCTCGCCGAAGGTCGCCCGGAAGTGGTCGCGGTAGGGGGCGAGCAGGTGCCGCCAGTCGCGCTCGGGGCTGACGCGCATCCGGAAGCCGAAAACGCGAGCGCCCTGCGGGGGAACCTCGGCGACCGCGAAATAGAGCAACCGGCGCGACGGCAGCTTCTCCCGCTTCTCGGGGCTCCAATCCGCGTAGTCCCAGAGCGTCAGCGTCCGCGCCAGGCCCGTCCGCCACGGCGAGGTCCCGACACCGGCCGATCCGTCGATCGCCCACGAGCCGCCGATCCGCGCCCAGTGGCCGGGGTGGCAGAGACCGACACCGTGGGCCTGGAAGTACGTGATGTGCTGGACGTACATCAGGCCCTCCGGCGGCCGATCGAAGGAGAAGGTGAGACCGGAGAAGCCGACGGCGTGGAGGGGCTCATCGGGATTCCCGTTCTCGATCCGAGCCGAAAGAACGATATCCTCGTCGGCGAAGGCGTACTCCACCGTGCAGACGATCTCGTCCTTGACGTGCCGGACACGGGCGCGGTCGGCGCCAAGAACCTCGATCGCCTTCTCTTTCATCTGATCCGCCTTCACCTTGCGGGAACCGCAGTCCTTGAACCACCCCTCGGCGTTCCAGGCGGACCAGCCGCCCGAGGCCAGAGGCCGGCCGTCAACCCGGATCGACGAGAGGCCGTCGGCGGTGACGGTGAACTCCGCGCCGCGGGGGGATTTGTAAACGAGACGGTCGGGGACCGGAGCGGCGAGCGGGAGCAAGGCCAGGACGAGCGCGGTGGATGTCGTCATAGCATGGATCCTCGACTGGGACAGGGCTGGCCGTCACGGACAACGTGAGGAGCGCCCTTCGAGCCGGAGCGGGTTTCGTCGCTGGCTACAGGGTTTTTGCGGGACACCTTGACGACCTCCCGGCGGTCCAGGGCCGCCTCGAACGGCGTCCGTCCTTCGTGCCGTTCTCCACGCCCACACCCCGCCGACGACGACCGACACCCCGCCCCATCAGGGGCGGGGCGGGCGCGGAGGGGGGACGGGACGCACCCTCTCCCTATCTCCCGCGGCGCGCCGCGCGCGCCGGGAGCGCCCCACGACCCTGACCGGCCGGTGTTTTGCCGCGCCCCGCGCCCCCCGGCGCAGCCCTTTCCCACTCCGCCGAGAGAGCGGAGCCACGGCAGACGGTGTATAAGCAAATCCCGTGCCACATTTTCAAATCACACGCAAGTCGCTAACCCGGAAGGAGTTAAGGTAAATCCGTCCCTCCGCGCTTCCGTCGTGCGGTGTTACTTTACGTAACATTGCCTCAACCCTGCGCCTCCTTCCTCCTCCCACGCTTTGCTCTTTCAACGGATGACCGATCGGGCGGCACAGGCGTGCCACCCCTCAGGCTGTTGACCGGTCGCGGGCGGCACGGGCGTGCCGCCCCTCGGGCTCCGAATCCGACAGACGGCTCGCCGGACCCACGCGCCAAACCGATGCATCGGATTCTTCCGCCCCCTCGATCTGCGTCTCCTGCACTACCGCTTGCTCGCCGGAATTCAGCGACTCATCGAAAAGTCCGGGGTAACTTGAGACGGGTCGCCCCTTGCCCCCACCCCCTCCAAGGGATAGACTGCTCATCCACCATAACATGGAGGACGTCCCCATGTCGATCCCCCGTTTGGCCTCTGCCGTCCTCGTCTTGGCCGCCTGCGGCGGGGCGCAGCCCCAGCCCGGCGGGGCGCCCATGAACAGGGTCCCGCCGCCGGCCCCGGTCCTCCCCATCCCCACCGACCGCCAGATGGCGTGGCAGGAGAAGGAGCTGATCGCCTTCGCCCACTTCGGGGTGAACACCTTCACCGACCGGGAGTGGGGCGACGGAAAGGAGGACCCGACGATCTTCAACCCCACGGCGCTCGACTGCCGGCAGTGGGTCCGCGCCTGCAAGGCCGCCGGCATGAAAACGATCATCTTGACCGCCAAGCACCACGACGGCTTCTGCCTCTGGCCGAGCCCGCGAACGGCTCACTCGGTCAAGAGCAGTCCCTGGAAGGGGGGGAAGGGCGACGTCCTCCGGGAGCTGGCCGACGCCTGCCGCGCCGCGAAGATCGACCTGGGCCTCTACCTCTCCCCGTGGGACCGCCACGAGCCCTCCTACGGCGACTCGCCGGCATACAACGCCCATTACGTCGGCCAATTGACCGAGATCCTGACAAGCTACGGGCCGATCGCGGAGGTCTGGTTCGACGGCGCGTGCGGCGAGGGGCCGAACGGGAAGAAGCAGGTCTACGACTTCGACCTCTTCTGGGGCACCGTCCGGAGGCTCCAGCCGATGGCGGTGATGTTCAGCGACGTCGGCCCGGACGTCCGCTGGGTCGGCAACGAGCGGGGCTACGCGAAGGACCCGAACTGGTCGACGCTCAACACCGCCGGGATGCACATCGGCAAGCCCAATAAGAACCAGACGACGGGCGACCTGGACGGCGCCGCCTGGGTCCCCGCCGAGGCGGACGTCTCCATCCGCCCCGGCTGGTTCTACCACGCCCAGGAGGACGACAAGGTCAAAAGCCTGGAGCAGCTCCTCGACATCTACTACAACTCGGTCGGCCTGGGCTGCGTGTTGCTCCTCAACATCCCGCCGGATCGCCGCGGGCTTTTCCACGAGAACGATGTCCGGCGGCTGGAGGAGTTCGGGGCGGCGATCGCGGCGGACTTCCGGAAAGATCTCGCGCGCGGCCGGAAGGCCGCCGCGGACAATGTCCGCGGCGGCGACGCCGCCTACGGGGCGGAGCGGGCGGTCGACGGCGATCCCGCCACATACTGGGCGACCGACGACGCCGTCCGCGCCGCCGCCCTCCAGATCGATCTCGGCCGTCCCCAGGCCTTCAACCGGATCGTCCTCCAGGAGTTCATCCGGCTCGGCCAGCGCGTCAAGGCCTTCACGGTCGAGGCCTGGGTCGGCGGGGGATGGCAGGAGATCGCGAAAGGGCAGACGATCGGCTACAAGCGGATCCTGCGGATCCCGGACACGACCGCCCAGAAGATCCAGGTAACGATCCGGGACGCGCGGGGATGCCCGACCCTCTCGACCGTGGGCGTGTATTGCGCGGAAAAGCGGTAGGGGCGGCACGCTTCCGCGGGACAACGGCAACCGCCTCGGGAGCACACTGCGCCATGGCGACGCGCAGGAACCGAGACTGGACGAAGGAGCTGGCCGTCGCGGTCAGCGTCTGCGACGCGAAGGGCATCCTGATCGAGATGAACGACCGGGCGGCCGAGGCCTACCGCGCCTCCGGCGGGCGCGCCTTGATCGGGAAGAACCTCGCGGACTGCCACCCGGGGGAATCGAAGCGGAAGCTCGCCCGCCTGCTCGCCTCCCGGCGCACGAACGTCTACACGGTCGGGAGGCGGGGCGCGCAAAAGCTGATCATCCAGGCGCCCTGGTTCCGGAAAGGGCGATTCGCCGGCTATGTCGAGCTGTCGGTCGCCCTGCCCGGGACGGTGCCGCGCCTCGTCCGAGGCTGAGCCCGCAGGCGTCCCCCCGGAGACCCCGCACATGACCCGCCCCTCGCGCGACGACCTCCGGTTCCTGCGCCAGGCGATCCGGCTGGCGGCGGCGGGAATGCGGCGAAACCGCGGGGGGCCGTTCGGGGCGGTCGTGGTCCGCGGATCGACCGTCGTCGGCCGAGGCTGCAACCGCGTCACCTCCGCGAACGACCCCACCGCGCACGCGGAGATCGTCGCCATCCGCGCGGCCTGCCGCCGGCTGAGGACCTTCACGCTGGCGGGCTGCCGGATCTACTGCAGCTGCGAGCCGTGCCCGATGTGCCGGGCGGCGATCCACTGGGCACGGCTGGACGCGATCTGGCATGCGGCGGACCGGCGCGACGCGGCGCGCGCGGGGTTCGACGACGCCGCGCTGTACCGGGCGTTCCGGGGCGCCGGAGCCCGGCGCGGGATCCCGTCGTCGCACCAAGCCCTGCGCGGGGAGGCGCAACGCGTGATGGCGGCGTGGACGCGCAAAAAGGACCGGGTGGCGTATTGAGGCGAAGGCGAGAACCGTTTGCGAACCCGCCGCGCCGGGGGGAGGTGTCGCGCCGGCGGCCCCCCGGGAGCCTCATCCCAGCGCACCTCGCACCGCGTCAAGGTTGGCCTCCGGCGTATCGACGGGGATGACACACCCGGCGCCGAGAATGATCCGGCGGCCGTTCGTTGCCTGGAGCACGCCCCCCACGTCGCGACGGACTTCGCTCGGCGTCCCCGACCGAAGCACGCCCCACGCGTCGAGCCCCCCGCAGCACGCCCCCCGGAAACGCCGGAGCCCCGCCACCAGGGACGGCCCGGCGCGGCGGTCGTGCCAGTTGAGGATCGGGACGGGATAGCGGCGGATCCGGTCGAAGTGCGTGCGGAAACCGTGGAGGTGGAGCAGGACGAGCGGCGTTCGCTCCCGAATGGCGTCGAGGACGATCCGGTCGTATCGCTCGCCGAAGCGGCGGTAGGCGGCGTCGGGAACGAGGTCGGCGGTGGCGGTTTGGACGGCAAAGAAGATGCCGTCGGCGCCGGCGTCCAGGCAGCGGCGGGCGAAGGCGGCCGAGGCGCGGGCGAGGGTCGCCAACCCGGCCTCGAGATCGGCGGGGCAATGGACGAGGTGCGCGCGCCAGAGATCGGCGGAGAGCGACCGGGCGACCGAGAGGGGGCTGAAGACCGTCTGGAGAAGGGGGACATCGCGGGCGAGACCGCGGCGGACAAGGCGGAGGGCGCGCAACTCGCGGCCGAAGACGCCGGTGTCAAGCGGCGGGGCCTTCAGGCGCCGCCAGTCCTCCGGACGAGCGACGACCCGGCTGAGGTACTCGCGGGTCCCCTCGGGGTTCCGGCGCGGCACCAAGCGCGCCCCCCAGGCCTCCGCCGCATATCCGCCGGCAGGGGTGAGCTTGACAAGGTCGAAACCGAACCGCCTCTGGAAGGCCAGGGTCGCGGCGGCCAGGCGTCGGGGGTCCGTGTCTCGGCCCGGGACGTGGCGCCAAAAGGCCCAAGGGACGCGATCCGTCCGGCGCCCCGCGATCGCCGCCTCGATCCGCTCCATCGCGCGCATGCGGCGCCTCCCCGCGTCACGGACCCCGCGTGATCCAGGCCCGGTCCGCCAGCACAACGGAGGTCTCGACCTGCCGGGGGTGAAGCGACCAGTACGTGTTCAGGAGCCGGTCCTTCTCCGGCCCCGTGATGAGGCCGAAGCCGTGGCGCCGATAGAAGCGCACCGCCCAGACGGCGTCGGCCCACGTGCCGACGAGGACGGGGCGGGACGTGAGGGGCAACAGGTGACGCAGGAGCCTGCCGCCGACCCCCAGCCGGCGCCACGCCGTACGAACGTAGGCGTGGCGGATAAGCGTGACGTCCGGCGCCGGCGGCCGGGAGACGTCCTGAAGCCCCATCACCCCGATGAGGGTGCCGTGCGCCTCCACCCCCCAGAAACGGACGCCGCCGGCCACCTCGCGCTGCAACTCCTCCACGGGCATGTACGGTTCCCGCCAGCGGTCGTCGGGGATGACCCCGCGGTAGGCCGAGGCGCCGTCGTTGATGACGTCGGCGACGGCGCCGATCTCATCATCCCGGCAGGGTCGGAGCGCGAAGGAGGCGACGTCCATGGGCGCTGGGCAAGACGAGAATCGATGCGCGCATTATAGCGGTTCGGCGGACTCGACGCCAGTCTGCGGCGGCGCGGCGAGACCCGATCGGCCGGGCCTGCGAAAGGAATCATTTTGAATATAATTCGAAATAATTAATAATATCTCGAAATATATTCGTACGTATTTAATTCAATTGACATTCAATTCTAATTTTGCTATTTATATCGAATTCTTTAACAACCCATCGCGTGCCCCGGCCCCAGGGGGGCGCCATGAAGCTCGATGCAACAGACCGGGCGTTGCTGGCGCTGCTCCAGCGGGACGCCGGGCTCTCGAACAAGGAGCTGGCGCGAAAGGTCGGCTTGGCGCCCTCGTCCTGCCTGGAGCGCGTCAAGAAGCTCCAGCGGGCGGGGGTGCTGCTCGGCGTCCACGCCGAGGTCGCCCCCCGCGCCCTCGGCATCAGGCTCCAGGCCCTCATCGCCGTCCGCCTCGCCCGGCACTCCGAACGCGAGGTTTGCGCCTTCCGGGACCGCCTGCTCGCCCGCCCCGAGATCCTGTCCTTCTACCACCTCAGCGGCGCGGTGGACTTCCTGTTGCACGTTGCGGTGCGGGACGTCGAACACCTCCGAACGCTCGGCGCCGAAGCGCTCACGCGCCACAAACTGGTGGCGCACGTCGAGACCTCCCTCATCTTCGACCACCGCCGCTCGCACGTCCTGCCGGCGCTGGAAACGGGGACCGCCCCATGACCCCGGATCGGCGCGCAACGCTCTGGCTGTTGGGGATGACGGTCATCTGGGGGGCAAGCTTCTTTTCGATGCAGGAAGCCGCGACGGGAATCGGGGAGGCGGTCGGCCCCGAACGGGCCACCCCCGCCTTCCTCTTCCTCCGGTTCCTCCTGGCTACCCTCCTGCTGGCGGCGCTCGTCCCCGCCTCCGTTCGGGCTCTCTCGTGGGGCGCCGTGCGCGGCGGCCTGATCCTGGCGATCCCTTTCGTCGTCGGCTTCGTCCTCCAAGTCGAGGGACTCCGGTGGACCACGCCGGCCGTCTCCGCGTTCCTGACCAGCCTGACGGCGATCGTGACTCCGGCAATCGGGGCGCTCGTCTTCCGGGAACGCGTCCGGGCCGTTCCGGTGGCCGGAGCCGTGATCGCCTTCGCGGGCGTCTGGGTGCTGGCCGACCCCTCGGGCGGCGGGCTCGGGAAAGGAGAGATCCTGACCATCCTCGGCTCCGTCGCGTGGGCGGCGCTGATCCAACTCATCGCCCGGGTCACGCGCCGCCATGCGCCGGAACCGGTGACGCTGGCGCAATTTGCGATCACGGCCGCCGCCTTCGGGATCTGGACGGCCGCGGGGGGCGTGTCGTGGCGCGCGCTCGCGCGATCCTGGACGGATCCCCGGGTCGCGGTCTGGGTCCCCTTCACCGCCCTCTTCTGCTCCGTCGTCGCGATCCTGATCCTGAACCGGTGGCAGCGGGAGGTAACGCCGACGCGGGCGGCGGTGATCTACACGATGGAGCCGGTTTTCGCCGCGCTCTTCGCGTGGCTCATGGTGTGCGAGCCCATGACCGCCCGCAAGCTTCTCGGCGGCGCAATCATCGTGGCGGGGAATCTCGTCTGCGAGGCCGTCGGCGCGCGCCGCACGGCGGGCGACACGGAAACGCCGCCGGCCGGCGGAAGGTGACCGCGTGCCGGCTCCCGCCTCAATCCATGCCGCACGCCCGCATCAGTCCCTCCTGCACGAGCAAGTCCTCCTCCGGCGTCACCGACAGCGCCGTCCCCGCGCGGATGGCGGCGGCCAGCTCGGCCAGCTCGGGGGCGTACCGCCGATAGGCCGGCAGCGTCACGGCCTGCACCCCCGCCGCGTAAGGCCCGGCCGCCCTCGCCAGCTCGAGGCACAACTGCGGCGGCTCGATCGGCTTGACAAGCGCCACGCCGTTCGTGCCGTGAATCTCGAAGGAGCGCTGCACGGACGACCCCGGCGGGAAAACGGCGCTCGTGAGGATCCCGAGGGCGCGCGGAAACTCGAAAACGGCGGCCGTGCCGTCGGCCAGCCGGTCCGGCGGATCGGCCTGCGTCCGAAGAAACGGCGTCACCCGCTCCGGCCGGCCCAGGAGGCGGATCAGCGGGTCGACGAGGTGGCTGCCCAACTCGAAGAGAATCCCGCCGCGGTAGGCGGCCCAGGCGGCGCGGGCGGCGGGGCCGGCCTGCGTGTTGATCATCCCGCGGACCAGCCGGACCTCGCCGAGCCACCCCTTCCGCGCCGCCTCCAGCGCGGCGTTGATCCCCGGGTTGAACCGCCACATGTACCCCATCTGCATCAGAAGCCGGCGCTCCTTCGCCAGGGCGACCAGGGCGGCAAACTCCTTGAACGTCCCGGCGGGCGGCTTCTCGACATGCACGTGCCGACCCGCCTCGAGCACCCGCCGCGCATGCCGGGCGTGATCCGGGACGTCCGATTCGACGGCGACCGCCACGCACGTCTCCAGCACCTCCTCCTCGGAGACAAAACGCACGCCAAGCCGCTCCAGGCGCCTCCGGACCGCCTCGGACGGCTCGGCGACGCCGACGAGCTCGAAGTCGGGCGACTCCTTCGCGATCCGCACCTTCTCAAAGGCATGGGAATGGCTGGCGCCGAGGAAGCCGATGCGGACGCGGGGCGCTGCGGCGGCGGCCGGAACGTCGGCAGCCGGCGCAAGGCGAGGCGCCAACGCGGCGAGGGCGACGGATCCGGCGGCGGCGCGAACCCCGTCGCGGCGACGGATCCCCGGAGCAGGCTGGCCGGCGATCATCAGCCCGGATCCTGAATATGGAATGATAAGCCCGAAAACACCCGATCCCATCATAGCACAAACGATACGGGATGCCCTCTCGAGGGATGCACAACGGCCCCGTTCGGCTGTTCCGCACAGCGCGCCCGATCCGCCTCCGTTGGCCAAGCCCGTCCCCCGGCGCCCCCCCGCGCCCGCAATTCGTTGCATTCTCGCATGCCGCCTGTTAGTTCTTGCCCATCGGGACATCCATAATGCGAGAGCGGAGAACGCCCCCGTCGCGGAGCGACCATGAGCGACACCCTGCGCCGGCTCTCCGGTCAGTTCCTGGCCAACCGCCACCGGCTGATGGCTTTCATCACCGGCCTCGCGCGGGATCCGAACGTCGCCGAGGACATCCTGCAGGAGACGTGGATGAAACTGGCGGAGGCGGCGGAGAAGGAGACGCCGATCGAGGATCCGGCCGGCTGGTGCCGGACGGTCGCGAAGAACTTCGTCCTGATGCGCTGGCGAAAGGAGCGAAGCTCCAAGGTCGTGATCGACAGCCGCCTGCTGGATTTGGCCGAGCTGGCCTTCCACGAGCGGGACCCGGACGCGGACGCATGGGAAGACCATCGCCGGGCGCTGAACGCGTGCGTGAAGGAATTGCCCGGACACGCCCGCCGGATGCTCTCCCTTCGCTACGAGCGGGGGCTGCCCGTCTCCAGCGTGGCGCGGGAGCTTCGGAAGACCGTGGACGCCGTCATGATGGCGCTCTCCCGCCTCCGCCGTTCGCTGGCCGGCTGCGTCCAGCGGCGGTTGGCGGCCTCCGAGGGCGGGAGCTGATGCGAGCCGCCGCGGCGCGGAGGACGCCACGATGCCATCCCCCTCCCGTCCACGGCAGCAACGGAACCGGGACGAGGCCCGTCGCCTGTCTCGGCGCCACGGCGACCTGGCGTTCCCCTCCCAGGTTTAGGGAGCGGCGCGGCCATGACCGACCGGATGGACGAGCTCCTGGCGAAGTGGCGCGACCGGGTCCTCGCGGAGGACGAGGAAACGGAGCTGGTGCGCCTGCTGGAGTCCCCGGCGTCGCGGCGCCGGCTCTACGAGGAGTTCACCTTCGGGTACGGGGTGCTGGAGGCCCTTCGCGAGTCGCGGGCGGAGCGCTCGGAGCGCCGGCTGGAGACGTGGGCGGAACGGACGCTGACGCCTCGCCTCCTGCGGCGCGGGGCGGTTGCCGCAGCCGTCCTCGTCCTCGCGCTCGCCGCCGCCCGGCTCCTCCCCCGGACCGCCGGCACCGCGAAAGCGCCCGGGCCGGTCGCGGTCGTCGAGCGCGTCCAGGGCGCGGTCGAGATCGCGGACGCCCGGGCCGGATCCTCGCCCGCGGCGTCGGGCCGGGCACTGCAAGCCGGACAGGGCGTCGTCACGCGCGGTCTGCAAAGCGGCGCCTCGCTCCGCTTCGCGGACGGGACCCTCCTCGTGCTGGGCGGGGACACGACCCTCGACCGGATCCAGCCGCCGGCCGGGAGCGCAACGCGCGGCGCCCCCTTGGGCATCCATCTCGCCCTCGCCCGGGGCACGCTCGCCGCCCACGTCGTCCGGCAGGTCCCCGGCGCCCCGCTGGGCATTGACACCCCGCACGCCCGGATACTCGTCCGCGGGACGCGGTTCGACCTGATCGTCGGCCCCGACACGACACGGCTCGAGGTGAGAGAGGGGCTCGTGGAAATGGCGTGCGACGAGGAGGTCGTCGACGTGACCGCGGGACGCTTCGCGGTGGCGGGGGCGGCCCCGCCGGCGCCCGCCCCCCCGGCCCCCCCCGGCGTCAACGAGGCCGTCCGCCGGGGAGGGGAGTGGCTGTTGGCGCGAAGGGACGATCTGAGCCGGCCGTTCATGTGGAAGGGGCTCCCGCACGCCTACGACGGCCTCGTCCTGCTGGCGCTCGTCCATGCCGGCTTCGACCCCCGCCGGGAGACGCGCGTGCAAGCGCTGATCGACGGCTTGCTCGCGCGGGATCCGGCCTCCACCTACGACGCCGCGCTCCAGGCGATGGCCCTGCAGGCCATCGACCCGGCCCGGCACCACCGCCGGCTCGAGACCCTCGCGCGCCGGCTCGAAGCCGCCCAATGCGCCAACGGCCAGTGGGGCTATGCGCTGGAGGGGACGCGCCGCCCCGCCGGCGAGAACTCGACCGCCCACTTCGCGCTCCTCGGTCTGCGCGCCTGCCGCGACGCCGGGATCTCGATCGATCCGGAGGTGGCACGCCGCGCCCGAGGCTGGTGGCGCGCGAGCCAGAACGACGACGGCGGGTGGGGCTACGCGGAGGGAGGGGATCCGCGGCGACGAGACGACCGCGGCCCGGGCGACGTCGGCAACGCCAGCTACGGGAGCATGACCGCCGGGTCCGTCGCCGCGCTCCTCCTCTGCGGAGACCTTCTCGGCGAGGGCGCGCACCACGATCCCGCCGTCCGCCGCGGGATCGACTGGCTCGCCGCACGATTCGACGTGAAGCGAAACCCGGCCAAGCAAGGCTGCGCCGACCTCTACTACCTCTACAGCCTCGAGCGCATGGCCGACCTGGGGGGATGGGAGACAATCGGCGGCCGGGACTGGCACGGCGAGGCCGCCGCCCATCTGCTCGCCTCGCAGCGGGCCGACGGCCACTGGAACCTCAACACCCGCTTCTCGGAATGGGGCATCGGCGACACGGCCTTCGCGATCCTGGTCCTGCGACGCTCGACGCCTCCCGCGCGACCGCCCGCGATCCGGGTGGGGAACTTGGCCGACTGACCGCCGCCGCAGGGATCCAGGCCGTCCGGCGGGCCCCGCCGTCATCCGCTGCATTGCGACGCAACAGCGGCAGAGCCCCTCAACGCGCCCTCCTCAGCCGCCCGGAAAAACACGATGACCTGCGGCGTCGCCATGCGGCGGGAAACCACACGTTTCGCTTAATGGCCGGCCTTGGCGGCGGGGGGCTCGGAAGCCCCCTTCTTCTTCGCCGCCGGGGCGGGCGGGGGGGGAGGCGGCGGCGGGGACGGATCGAGCGCCTCCTTCTTCGCGGCGTGCTTGTCGGCCTCGGCCTGCTTGGCCGCCAGTTGCCGCTCGATCTGCGCCTTCTCGTCCTGGCGCAACCTCCGCAACTGCTCGGCCCGGGCGGCCTCGGCCTGCACAATCTGCATCACCTGTTCCGCCTCCCGCACGTCCTTCTTGGCCTCGGAGTACTGGCGCGAGGCGCTGTTGTCGACGTTGTTGCTGTTCCGGTTGAACCCGCTGTTGCGCATCCGGTCCTGCGCGCTGTCCCGGCGTCGCACCGCCTCGGCCAGCCGCTTTTCCGCCTCCTTCCGGGCCTCCTCCACCTCCTTGATGCGGGCCTCGCAGGTCTCGATGTCCGCGACCACCTGCTTCAGACGGCCGCTCAACTGCTTGATCTCGCGGTCGAGACGGACCAGCGCATTCGTGGCGACCTCGAGGGCTTGGCGCTTCTCGGCCTCCTCGCGGCTGGCGGCGAACCGGGCCTCCTGCTCCGCCCGCAGCTTCGCCACCTGGTCCTTTGGCAGCCACTGACCGCCCCATCGCTCCAGCCCCTGTGCGCGCTTCTGGTCGGCCTCGGGCACCCAGGTCTTCCCGTCCGGCACATACCCCATCGCCCGGAGCATCGGGACGGCTTTGGGATGATCGGGCGCCAAGGCCGCAGCCTCCACGAGGTGCTGCGCGGCCCGGGTCGCCAGCTTCTGTTCCTGGCACCAAACGGCCAGCGCGACGAGCGCGTCGGCATCCTTCCGGTCCGTCTTCTCCAAGCGCGCCTCGTAGCGCTCGAGCGGGGAGAGCGTCGCCTCGCGCGACTCGATCAGATCCTTGGCAATCGTCATCTCCATCGGCTTGCCCGACACCAGGACCTCGATCCGGAGCTCCCGCTCGGTCTCGAAGACGACGCGCCCCTCGTGAACCCCGCCCCCTTTCAGCGTGATCCGATCGGCGGCGGCGGGAAGAGCGGCGGCGGCGGACACCGCGATCACCAGCGCGGCGGCGACCTTGGACATGGCACCTCCCCTGTCCCGACTCGTGGACACCAACGCCACCGGGCCGAATACCGGCCCAAGACCCCGCTCTACTATTATATGCCGATCAGCCCCGGACATCGCGCCCCCTGTCACTTGTTCTTGTTTTTGTCCTTCCCTTTCCCCCCACCCTGGCCGGGCGGGGCGTCCTTCTTCGCCTGGCCGGGAGGATACTTGCTCTTGTGCACGTGGTGATCGATGTACGGCGTGTCGGTATCCATCTCGATCTCGACCGCGGCGGCGGCACCCAGCACCACCCCCGCTGGAAGCGAGGCGCTCATCTTCCACGTGCCTCCGTCGAGATGGAAATACACCCTCCGATCGAGGTCAAGATAGATGCCGCTGTCGGGATAGTAATGGTATCGGTGTCGGCGCCGATATCCATGCGCGGGAGCCTGGGCCGGGGGGCCTCCGGCGGCGGGGGGCGGGGGGGAGGAGGACCTCATCACGCATCCCGCCCAGGGAAGCAGTACTGCAAACACGCCACCCGCCCGCAAGAAATTCCTCCGGTTGCCCATGTCAGCCTCCATCTCAAGAAGCCCAACCGACCCCATCTTATATGGAGTGCAAGTAGGACGTCAAGAGGAGGGAAATCACTCAAGTTACTCCCGACTTTTCGATACCCCACCGAATCCCGGCGGTCAGTCGGTAATCCGGCGCATCGGGTTGGCGCGTAAATCCGGCGAGCCATCTTCGAATTTGGTGACGAGGGGCGGCACGCCTGTGCCGCCCGAGATCGATCAACCGGTGGAAGCGCAAAGCGGGGGTGGATAGGGGGAGGCGCAGGATCGAGGCAATGTTACTTAAAGTAACACCGCACGACGGGAGCGCCGAGGGCCTGATTCGCCCTAACTTCTTCTGAGTAGGCGACTTGCGCTGGATTTGAAAGTGTGGCACGCGATTTGCTTATACACCGTCTGCCGTGGCTCCGCTCCCCCGTCGGAGTGGGAAAGGGCTGCGCCGGGGGGCGCGGGGCGCGGCAAAACACCGGCCGGTCAGGGTCGTGGGGCGCTCCCGGCGCGCGCGGCGCGCCGCGGGAGATAGGGAGAGGGTGTGTCCCGTCCCCCCTCCGCGCCTGCCCCGCCCCCTGGTGGGGCGGGGTGTCGGCGGGGAGAACGTTGCGACGGACAGATGCCGTTCGAGTTGATGCCCGATCCCGGCATCAGCTGTGGCGGCTCAGCACATGACAAGTCTGCCTCCCAGGGTGTTTGGCTGGCACCCCAATCCATCCGGTTTCAGAGGAAGCGGCGGTCCCGCTGTTGCGCGGAGTCGGGAGCGGGGTATAATGAAGAACGGTCGAGCCGCCGTAGTAAAATCGGGGATCCGTTCGCGGAAACCGGCTGTCGGAGGCAGTGGCATGGTGCGAGCCTGGATCGTGCCGGCGACGGTGCTGCTGATGGCGGTCCCGGCCTGGGCGGGCAAGATCCGCTTCAGCGCCGATCACGAGGCCTCCCTGGCGCGCGCGAAAAAGGAAGGGAAGCCGGTCGTCCTCTTCTTCACGGCCGACTGGTGAGGGGGCTGCAGACAACTGGAGGCAGGTGCCTTCACAGCCGACCCGGTCGTTCAGGCATCCGAAAAGCTCGTGATGGTCCGACTCGACTTCACCGCGCGCCCCCCGAAGCGCGCGGACCTGCTGCAGAAGTACGGCGTACGGGGGCTTCCGACGATCCTCTTCCTCGACCCGGAGGGGAAGGTGGTCGGCCAGTTGGGGACCCGGGACCCCAACGGGGTGGCCCGGGAGTTCGCTGCGCTGGCCGACAAATATAGGCCGCGGTTCCCCTGGGAGGCGTCCCTGGAGGCGGCCCTCGAGGCCGGCCGAAAGGACGGGCGGCCGCTGGCCATTCTGTTCACGGACGGATCGAAAGAAGCCCAGGCAACGGAAGCGGCGTTCGACGACGAGCCGGTCCGCGGGCTCGCCGCCCGGATCGCGGCCGTCCGGCACGCGATCGCGAAGGACTGCACGATCTGCGAGGCCTACAAGGCCGCGCCAGGAGGACGGGTGGTCGTCGTGGATCCGAAGTCGGAAGACCCCGCGGCGGCTCCGCTGGCATCCCTCGCAGGAATACAGACCTGCACGACGCTGGCCGCGGGCTTGAAGGCGGCGCTGGAGAAACGGAAGGCGGCCGCAGCCCCGGCTGCAACGCCGGAGAACGGCGACGCCTCGGTCGAAAAGGAATGCCGGATGGCGTTGATGCTGGCCCGAAACTTCATCAACCAGAAGGCCTTCGACAAGGCTGAGGAACAGATCCGGAAGGTGCTCGAGAAGGCACCGGAGGGAAAACTGGCGGACCAAGCGAAGGCACTGCAGCGGGAGATCGACGCGGCGAAGTAGCGCGGGCGGGGCCGTTCAGTCCCGCGTCATGCGCCCGGCGGCGCGGTCGCGGCCCGCCTCGTCCCCGGGCGCCCGGCGGGCCCTGACGGGAGGCACGATGCATCCCGGGACGGCGTCATGTCGCCGTCCCGCCCCCGTCCTCCGGCTCGTCCTCCGGGTGCCGCCGCCGCTTCGGGGGGCGGGGGGCGTCTTCAGGCTCGTCGTCGCGCAGCGACTGCTTCCATTCCTCCCCGTCCTGCCGTTCCCGCATCATCTCCTCCAGGATCTGCGGCGCCTTCTTCATCATATCGTTGATCGCCTTTCGCACCTCCGGCGGGGCCTCAACCCCTCGGAACTGCCTCTGAACCTGCTGGAGGGTCTGCTGCTGGGACTGGAGCATGACGGCGGTCTGAAAGAGAACGGTGCCGGTCCGGACGATGGCGTCCAGCTCGTGCGGTGCCGGAGGACTCTTCATCGCGCCGAAATGGACCTCGGCGATCCGACGCGCTTGGATGAGGGCGTCATTGAGCCAAAGCGACAGCTCCTCCAGCATGGCGGCTCGGGCGGCCTTCGGGTCCGGCTGCGGCGAGAAGTCTGGAACCGGCGCGGGTGCATCCATGTCGTTCCTGACCTGATTGGGGCGAGAAGGACATCGGTGATTCGATTATCTTTCGACCCCCAGCAGGAGACAAGCAAAACCGGCTGGAGTGCCCCCGAAGGGATGCCAGAAGAAAGCGGCGGAAGGGCGCGAGGAAACGCCCATAACCCCTTGCCGCCAAAGAAGATAACCTCTAATCCTGCGCCCCACCGACCCGGCCTGGCGCATATAGAAATACTATAATGTGGTAATGGTTTGACTTCATTCCAAACACTTCCCTATAATCCGCCGCTCATGTAGCCGTAAGGGGCCGTTTCCAGGCCGGGGTGAAATCGTCCGGCGGCAGCGCATCGGGTAACGCATATGACCAAGGCCCTTGTCATCGTCGAGTCCCCGGCCAAGGCGAAGACCATCAACAAGATCCTCGGACCGAAGTACATGGTCAAGGCCTGCATGGGTCACATCCGCGACCTGCCGAAAGGCCAGTTTGGGGTGGACATCGAGAACGGGTTCCGGCCGGACTACCGGGTGATCCCGGCGAAGAAGAAGATCCTGGCCGAAATCCAGGCGAGCCTGAAGAAGGCGGATGCGCTCTACCTGGCACCCGACCCGGACCGGGAGGGGGAGGCCATCGCGTGGCATCTGCTGCAGGCGCTGCGGATCCCGGGAGCGGGGGACGCCGCGCCGCAGGATCCGCCGGCCGCCGCCCCCGAGCCGGCGCCGTCGGGACCGCCGACCGGTGCGGATGCGCCCAAGCCGAAGCGCAAGCGGAAGAAGAAGGAAGAGCCGCCGGGGCCGGCGGTGAAGGTCTACCGCGTCACGTTCAACGAAATTACGAAGAAGGCGGTGCTGGAGGCGTTCGAGCACGCCGGCAAGATCTCGATGGAGAAGGTGTACGCGCAACAGGCGCGGCGCCTGCTGGACCGGATCGTGGGCTACAAGCTCAGCCCGCTGCTCTGGAAGAAGGTCGGCAAGGGGCTCAGCGCCGGGCGGGTGCAGTCCGTGGCGGTCCGCCTCGTCGTCGAGCGCGAGAAGGAGATCGCGGCGTTCAAGCCGAACGAGTACTGGTCGATCGGGGTGCGGCTGGCGACGCCGGAGGGGGGGACGTTCCTCGCCGAGCTGAGGAAGCGGAACGACGAGGAGACGGCCATCCCGAACGAGGCGGCGGCGAAGGCGTTGGTCGCCGACCTGGAGAAGGCCCGTTACACGCTGGCATCCGTCTCCAGCAAGGAGCGAACCGAGTCGCCGCCCCCGCCCTTCACGACAAGCCTGCTGCAGCAGCAGGCATCGATCAAGCTGGGGTTCTCGACGAAGAAAACGATGATGATCGCCCAGCAACTCTACGAGGGGCTGGAGATCGGGGAAGAGGGAGCCGTCGGCCTGATCACGTACATGCGCACGGACTCCTTCCGGATCGCGGACGAGGCCATGGCGGAGTGCCGGGCGTACATCCCGAAGGCCTTCGGCGCGCCTTACCTGGAACCGTCGCCGCGCGTTTTCCCGACGAAGGACTCCGCGCAGGGGGCTCACGAGGCGATCCGGCCGACCTCGGTCGCCCGGATTCCTGAAGATCTCAAGGCGTACCTGACCGACGACCAGTTCCGACTCTACCGCCTCATCTGGAAGCGCTTCGTCTCCACGCAGATGAGCGTGGCCCGCTACCGGGTGACGGACGCGACGATCGACGCCGTGGCGGACGACGGAACCCGGTATACGCTGCAGGCCAAGGGACGCGAGATGCTCTTCGACGGCTACACCCGTGTGGCCGGCCACAAGCTCCGCAAGGACGAGCAACTGCTGCCGACCATGACCGAGGGCGCGGCGCTCTCGCCCCGCGAGTTCCTCCCCGTTCAGCACTTCACCCAGCCCCCGCCCCGCTATTCCGAGGCCAGCCTCGTCAAAGCCCTCGAAAAGCACGGGATCGGCCGCCCGAGCACCTACGCGCCCATCATCAGCACCATCCAGGAGCGCGGCTACGTCCGTCAGGAGATGCGCAAGCTCTACGCCACCGAGCTGGGAACCCTCGTCACCGACAAGCTCGTCGCCCACTTCGGCGACATCCTCAACACCGGATTCACCTCCCAAATGGAGTCGGAGCTGGATCGGGTCGAGGAAGCCGAGGCGAAGTGGGAGGACGTCCTCCGGTCGTTCCACAAGGCCTTCGAGCGGGACCTCAACAAGGCGACCGAGGAGATGCAAAGCGCCGGCGGGATCCCGCCGGAGACCAAGGACCTCTGCGAGAAGTGCGGAGCCCCGATGGTCATCCGCTGGAACCAGTCCGGCAAGTTCCTCGGCTGCTCCGCCTTCCCCGCCTGCAAGAACACCAAGTCCCTGGGCTCCCCCGAGGCCGGCGGCGTCGTCTGCGAGAAGTGCGGCAACCCCATGGTCGTCAAGACGGGACGGTTCGGCCGATTCCTCGCCTGCGCCGGCTACCCCGCCTGCCGCAACACCCGCCCCTATTCGGCCCGCACCCGGCGCGTCAACATCCCGCCTGACTTCAAGCAGGACTGCGAGAAGTGCGGCAAGCCCATCGTCGTCAAGTACGGCCGCCGCGGCGGCTTCCTGGCCTGCTCCGGCTATCCCGACTGCCGCAACACCAAGCCCTTCCCCAAGGAGTGGGCCATTCGGAAGGAGAACGCCCCCAAGCCCCCCGAAGAGGCCCCGGAGTCGGCCGAGGAGTCTGAAGGCAGCGGCAGCGACGACGAGTCCTGAGCGGACATCCCGGGTCCGCTCGACGAACGGACCGGGCCTCCCCGAAACCGGAGCCCCCGCATGCCCATCCCGGGCCTTTTCATCACCGGCACCGACACAGGCGTCGGAAAGACCTTCGTCGCCTGCGGCCTCGCCGCCGCCCTCCGCGCCGCCGGCATCAACGTCGGCGTCATGAAGCCGGTCGCGACCGGCTGCCGGGGGCGTCTCCCGGAGGATGCCCGCCGCCTCCTCCGCGCCGCGTGCGCCGGCGCCCCCCCGGATCGCGTCGCCCCCTTCGCCTATGCGCCCCCCCTGTCACCCGACCAGGCCGCCCGCCTCGCGCGGCGACCGGTCCGCCTTCCGGCGATCCGCACCGCCTTCCGGTCGCTGGCGGCGCAGCACGACGCGATGATCGTGGAGGGCGTCGGGGGACTGCTGGCGCCGCTTGGGCCGGGCCGGGCCGCGGCGGACATCGCGGCGTGGATCGACCTGCCGATCCTGATCGTCGCTCGCGCCGGCCTGGGAACGCTCAACCACACGCTGCTGACGCTCGAGGCCGCGCGACGGCGGAAACTGACGATCGCGGGCGTGGTGCTCAACCGGTCAACGCCGGGACGTGCAGGAAGGCCCGAGCGGCTGAACCCCGGCACGCTGCGCCGGGAGGCGGGAGTGCCGGTCTGGGGACCGATTCCATTTCGCGCGGGCCCCTCGGCGTTCCGGCGGCTGGCGGCGTCAATCGGCCTCCTGGGCCGCTGAGAGGCCTCCTCCCCGGCATCAGGACGCGTCCCCCGCTCCCGTGCCGTCTCGCGGCGGCGCATCGGCCTCCCACGACCCCGGAGCAGGTATCTCCCGAACGGGGATTCCCGCCTCGCGGACCGCGGCGACGCTCAGGCGCGCAAGCCCCGCCGTCCGGCGGGGCACCTCACTCGAACCGCAGCCACCCGAACCGCCACGGCCGGTGGTAGTCGTTCGCGCCGGTCGGCGACCATGCGTAGAATTCCGGCGCCGCCGGCGAGGGGCGGTCGATGCGGTAGAGATTGATGCGCCAGAGGTCCCCCGCCTTCGGCGCAAGACCGTCCGCGCCGGGAATCGATGCGAACGGGATCGCCATCTCGGCCGACCACCCGCGCGCCCCCTTCTCGCCCAGCAGGCCCCGGACGTGCACCTCCGTCATCAGCCCCTCGCAGGTGTAGCCCCACAGGCCCTGAAACGCCCCCGACCCGTCCGCCGCCGACCGGGCGTTGAGGATCGCCGCATCAAAGACCGTGTTGCGCGGGCTGACGTTGATCTCGTAGTACTGCCGCACCGCCCCGGAGGGGCAGAGAAACGCCTCGACGCACTCCTCCTCCCAAATCGGCGCGTCGCGACGGTCGAGCGCGCCCCAGATATAGTCGTCCTCGCAGTCGAAGGCGATGTAGAGATGCCTCCCGCCATAGAGGAGGCGCGCCGTCGTCCGGTACCGTCCCGGCTTGCCGTCGATCGGGCTGCCGAGCGCGACGGGCTCGGCCTGTCGCCAGAGCGGGTCGTCGGCCCGGCCGCTGAGCACCAGATCGCGGGTGACGCGGCGGCACCGGCAGACAGGCAGATCCGGCGGGCGCAACGGGGAGGGCGGAGCGACGCAGCCCGTGCCAAGCAGGACGGTCAGGACCGTCGCCGAGCCGGACGCCGGCAACACGGAGCGCATGCCTTTTCCTTTCGAGCCGGGACCCGGGAACGCCACAACACGACGGGGCCGCATCATTATTAAAGGGGGGATCGGCCGTTCGCGCAACGGCAAATAGGCCCGCCTCCTGCAAAGCGGATCGCCGCGGATCGGACTGAGCGCAGGGCGGCGGCACGAACCCGCCCCGGGACACGCGCAGGAAGCAACTGGACAAGGCCAACCGCAGCATGCACAATGAGACCTCATGGGCCCGGCGCCGCCGGGATTCCGAAGGATGACGCCGACGTGGCCACCCTGGTCTGCGGGTCCTGTCACCGGCAGTACACGACGAACAAGCCGCCCACGCCGGGCAAGACGCACCGGTGCGAGGCGTGCGGGGGGATCCTCGTCGCGCCGCCCGGGAGCCCCGAGACGGCGCGGCCCCCGACGGCCCCGCCCGCCCCCGAGCCGCCCATCCCGCCGGACGCCGCCCCGGCCCCGAAGGCCGGGGATCCGGGACCGTCTGAGGGGCGCGCATTCGGGGCCTACCGCATTCGGCGCGTCCTCGGTCGCGGCGCGATGGGGGTCGTCTACGAGGCGCTCGACGCGGAGGGACGCCGCGTCGCCCTCAAAACCCTCCTGGCCAATCCCAACGAGCTGCGGCGGGACGCCGACCGCTTCCTGCGGGAGATCCGCCTGGGCATCCAACTGCCGCCTCATCCGGCGATGGTGCGCATGCTCGAGGCGGGGGTCATCGACGACAAACCGTACTTCTCGATGGAATTCATCGAGGGCGGCTCGCTGGCGGAGTGGCGCAAGGCGCACCCGGGCGCCTTGCGCGACGAGGTGGCCCTGCTCCGCGATGTCGCCCGCGCCATCCACCACGCCCATGCCCACGGCATCATCCATCGCGACCTGAAGCCCCAGAATATCCTGGTCGACTCGGCCGGGAAGCCGCACGTGACCGACCTGGGCATGGCGAAAACGGTGGGGGCGGAGGCAAGCCTGGCCCTGACCGCGGCCGGCATGGCGGTCGGATCCCCCACCTACATGAGCCCGGAGCAGGCCCGGGGGCTGAAGTCGGTCGACGGCCGGACGGACATCTGGTCGATCGGCGTGATGCTGTACGAGGTCCTGACGGGTCGCGCGCCGTTCATGGCGAAGACGCCGATCCAGGTCCTGCACCAAGTCGTGCGCGAGCCCGTGCCGCCGCCCGCCGTGGTCGCGAAGGAGAAGGGCCTGCCGCCGCCGGACCCGGCGCTGTCGTCCGTCGCCCTGCGTGCGCTCGCGAAGAAGCCGGAGGATCGCTTCAAAACGGCGGGGGATCTGGCCGACGCCCTGGAGGCCTGGCTGGAGGGACGGGCGGTGCCGATAGCCCCGCCTTCGGCGGCCGCGGCGGATCAGTTCCCCCGCCCGGCTCCCGCCGCCGCCGGGTCGAAGCCGCCCGGCCTGTTCCGCCGCTGGGCGCGCCGCATGGCGGGCTGGCTCCGCCGCACGCGCTGAGCGCCGGGGCGCCCGGGCCCGCCGCCTACCCGCCCCCCTCCCGCTTCAGCTCCAGGCTGATCCGGTAGACGCGGTTGCGCGACGTCCCGAGCGTGGCCGCGACCTCCGCGACGGCATCCTTCGGGGTGCGCCCCGCGTCGAGGGCCGCGCGAAGGGCGGCGCGCAGGGTTCCGTCGTCCGCCTCCGCCGCCGACGCCTCCTCGGGGGCGCCCGCCACCACCACCGTGAACTCCCCCTTCGGTTCGCCGCGCGCGGCCATCACCGCGGCCAGCTGCGGAAGCGTCCCGCGCAGGATCTCCTCGTGAACCTTGGTCAACTCGCGGGCGACGACGGCCTCGCGGGGGCCGAGCGCGCCGGCGAGGTCGCGCAGGGCCTCGACAATGCGGTGGGGGGCCTCGTAGAAGACGAGCGTGCGCGGCTCGGCGCGGAGGGCGGCGAGGACGCGCCGCCGCTCGGTCGGCCGCGGCGGCAGAAACCCCTCGAACAGGAACCGGTCGGTCGGGAGCCCGGAGACGGCCGCGGCGGCGACGAGCGCGCAAGGTCCGGGAACCGGCTCGATGCGCAGGCCGGCAGCAGCGACGGCGCGAACGAGACGCGCGCCGGGATCGGAGATGCCGGGCGTCCCGGCCTCGGAAACGAGGGCGATTGACTCGCCCGCGCGCAGGCGGGCGACGATCGCCTCCGCGCGGGCGGACTCGTTGTGCTCGTGAAGGCTCAGGAGCGGGGTCCGGATGCCGTGCCGCCCGCAAAGCCGGGCGGCGGTGCGGGTGTCCTCGGCGGCGATGGCGTCGGCCTCCCTCAAGACGCGCAGGGCGCGCAGGGTGATATCCTCGAGATGGCCGAGGGGGGTGGCGACGAGATAGAGGGTGCCGGGCGGTCTGTGCATACTAGACGGTCACCGGTACGGATCATGAACACGCCGAGAACCACCGCGTCCCGAGCGGGGGCCGAGCCCGCGCCCTTCTGTCCCTCACGCGCCCGTCTCCGTGCGCATTGAGGCTTGCGCGCCCGATCGGAACCCTACATCATAGGGACCGGGACCGCAAGAGAGGCCTCATGAAATCCGGCGGGGCGATCGTTCTCCTCGGGACCGTCGTTTCGGCCGCCGTGGCCGTCGGGATCGCCCTCCGCCCGCTCCCCCCTCCGCCGGCCCCCGCCTCGTCGGCCGATCCGACGGATACCCCGACGCTCGACCTGCCCGCCTACGCGAGGGCCAACCTGGAGCCGGTCGAAGGCTATCTGCTCGACTGGCACATCGTCACCGCCGCCCCGAATGCCCCTCCGCCCGAGCCCGGACCGGCCTGGTCGCGCGTCGGCGGGCGGCCGGACCGATGGTCGGTCGACCTCTCGGGGCTCCCGATCGCCCGCGGCGGCGCCGCGTACGCGCGGACCCTCGTGCGCTTGCCCGCCGGAGAAGACGCCCTCCTGGAACTGGGCAGCTCGGGACCCGCCACGGTCTGGATCAACCGAAGCCGCGCCTACACCCGGAGCGCCACGCGCCCCCTGGCCCGGATGCAGGACTTCGTCCCGGTCCGCCTCCGGGACGGCGTCAACGAGATCCTGCTGCGCCTTGACGCCGCCGGAGCCGGCCCGTCCTTCTGCTGCCGCGTGCGCCGCTTGGATGGGACGGCGCTGGACGGGATGTCCGTCGAAGCCCGTTAAGGGGCGCTTGGCAGGGTGGGAAGCCGTCCCTTCGGGGGTCAGGCTTGAAACCCGGGCCCCGCGGAGCGATCATGCGCGCTCCACCGTCGCGGCGCGGCAGAGCGGGACGAAACACGACGCCTCCCGCCGCGGCACGACCGGGACCGGACCCGAACCATGGACGGCCTCCTGCTCATCGATAAGCCCGCCGGCCCGACATCCCACGACGTCGTGGACCGGCTTCGACGCCTCTTCGGGCTCGAGCGCGCCGGCCACGCCGGGACGCTCGACCCCGCCGCCACGGGCCTGCTTCTCGTCCTGACCGGACGGGCCACCCGAACCGCCGAGTACTTCGAGGGACTCGAGAAGGAGTACCGCTTTACGGTCCGTCTCGGGGTCCGCACCGACACGGACGACCTGGCGGGCGAGACGCTGGAGACGCGCCCGGTACCGCCGCTGGATCCCGCGGCGATCGAATCGGTCCTGGCCCCGTTCCGGGGATCGATCCTTCAGCGTCCGCCCGCCTACGCGGCGCTCAAGGTGGCGGGGCGGCGGCTGTACGATCTCGCCCGCGAAGGCCGGCCGGCCGTTGTCGCGCCCCGCGAAGTGACGATCCGATCCCTCGACGTGGCGGCTTGGCGCGCCCCCGACCTGGAGCTGTCCGTCCGCTGCGGCGCCGGCACCTACGTGCGGGCGCTTGCACGGGATTTGGGGGAGGCGCTCGGTTGCGGCGGCGCCGCCGCGGCGATCCGGCGGACCGCCGTGGGGGGCTTTCGCGTCGAGCGGGCGCTCCCGCCCGACGCCCTCCGGGGCCGGCCCCTCGGCGACGTCCTGATCCCTCTCGACCGCGCCCTGGCGCACCTCCCGCGCATCGCCCTGAAACCGGAGGCCGTGGAGAAGATCCGGCACGGGAAGATCGTGGGATCGGACGATTTCGCGGAAGCCGCGCCAGACGGCCTCGCCGACCATGCGCCCTGCCGTCTATGCCACGGGGAGATCCTCCTGGCGATCGGACAGATCATCCCGCCCCTCCCGGATGGGCCTCCCGGCCGGCAGGTGCGGCCGCGCAAGGTCTTTCTATAATTCAGGCGGGCTTGGCTCGCCCCTGGCCGGCAACGGTCAAATAGGGGATGCGACCGCTGGATCGGGTATAATCCCCCCGGTCCAACGAGTCGCAAGGTGCGTCGTTCAATAGAGGGCGAGACATCGCTTCCGGACGGGAGACCGACGCATGCCCATCCCCCTTTTCTGCCCGGTCTGCCACGTAAAAGTCGAGGTTCCGGACCGCCTCGCCGGGAAATCGGCCCCCTGCCCGTCCTGCGGGAACGTCGTCGATATCCCGAATGCGGAACGGCCGGGAACCCCCTCCCGCGCAACGCGGCGCCTGAAGGCGATCGCCGTGCCGGCGGCCGCCGCGCTCGCGATGCTGGCCTCCGTCCTGGCTTGGTTCCGGTCGACCGAGACGCAGAAGGCGGTGTCGGACCTGCAAACGGAGATCCGGATCCTCCGGGAGAACGCCTCCGCGCCGGAGCGCCTGGCGCCCGCCCCCCCTCCCCCCGCGCCGACTCCCGCCCCGGCCCCGCCGACCGCATCCGCCGACGGGCAGGCCGCGATCCGCCGCGAGATCGCGGACCTTCGCGAGGCGCACGAGGCGCTGCAACAGCGGATGCAGGAGCTCGAATCGGATCTGGCCAGCGCGATGAAACCGCTCCCCGCCGCCCCTTCGATCCCCGCCGCCCCGCCCCCCCCCGAGCTGGCCAGCGACGAGGACATCACGATGGACATCAAGGGGCAACTGGACGCGACCTCCCCGCGCCCCCGGTTTCTTTTCGTCGGTACCGTGGCCAACGCGGGCTTGCGGAACGCGCCCGTCGTCCAGATTGTCATCCGGGTGACCGGGTTCCAGGGACTCGACCCGGTCAACCGACAACTCGTGACGTCCGTCTCCTACGCGGCCTCGTTGACCGAACGGATCCGATCGCTCCCGCCCGGCACGCGGGCCCACGTGGTTAAGGATCTGATCCCGTCCGATCCCGCCCTGTTCACGCGGGACGTGATCTGGGAGCCCCAGTTCGAGGCGGGGGCGAAGGTGTTGAGGGACTGACGCGGGGAAGTCTCACCCCGGGGGGGATCGCCGCTCCGCGCGGGGCGCGGGCGCAGGTTGGCGCGCCGCCGGCCGCAGGGCGCGGAGCGCCTCGATCTCCCGCCGGGTGAGCGGCCGCACGGCGCCCGACGGCAGGCCGCCCAGCTCGACCGGGCCGACCCGGATGCGCCGGAGCTTGATCACCTCGTGACCGACCGCTTGGCACATCCGCCGGACCTGCCGATTCATCCCCTCGCGCAGCGTGATCTCGAGCCACGTCGTGCCTTCGTTCGCCCTCAGCAGGCGGACCTCCGCGGGACGCGTCCGCCAGCCGTCGCCGAGGGTCACCCCCTGGCGAAGCCGGGCGATCCCCTCGTCCGTCATCACCCCGCGGACCTTCGCCTCGTAGGTCTTGGGGACGGGGGAGTCGACCCCCGCGATCAGGGCCCCCAAGTCGGTGTCATTGGTGAAAACGAGCAATCCTTGCGTCATGGCATCGAGACGGCCCACCGGGAAAAGCCAGGGAGGATCCCCGTCCGCGGGGCCGGAAGCAAGGGGGGAGCCGCCGCCCGGGTTGCGGCCGGACGTCTTCAGCGCCTCGCGGAGGACATCGTACACCGTCCGGCGCCCCTCGGAATCCCGGGCCGAGGTGACGACCCCGGCCGGCTTGTTCATCACGTAGTAGAGCCGACGCGCCGGGCGGACGGGGCGGCCGTCCACGGCAATTCGCTCGCGCCCCGCGTCGGTCCGCCGCTCCGGATCCCGGGCCACGCGCCCGTCGACGGTCACGCGCCCGGCCAGAATCCAACGCGCGGCCTCGTTGCGGCTGGCAACGCCGAGACGCGACAGGACACGGGCCAGACCGTGGGTGCCGGTCGCGGCGGGCGGCAGGCGTCTCGGGGGCGGCGGAAGGGCCATAGATCGAGTCCGGGAACCGAGGTCGAGCCGGGCGCCGGGCCCGGTCCATCGCGCCGCAGGCGCTACCAGAACTCCGCCGTCACGCGATCCGCCAGGAGGCCCGCGTCGCTGCCCTCGTCGAAAAGGCGCTGTACGGCGGAGCGGCCGCGATCGCCGAGGTCCAGGGTCCAGTCGTTGACGTACATCCCGACGAAGCGGTCGCCCCGCGCGCGATCGAGGCCGCGGCCGTGCCGGAGGGCGTGATCGAGCGCCTCGTCGCGGTGCGCCAGGGCATACCGGACGCTCGCGCCCAACGCAGCCGCGATCCGCGCCGCACGCTCGCGTCCGAGGTCGCGCCGGACCGCATTGCCTCCCAGCGGCAGGGGGCCGCCCGTTCGATCCCTCCACCAGGCCCCCAGGTCGACCACCGGGTGGAGCCGGAGGTCCCCGTAGGTAAGCTGCCCCTCGTGAATCAGCAGCCCTGCCTCCGCCGCTCCGGCCGCCACCGCCTCCGGGATCCGGTCGAAGGGAACGGTGCGGGTGGTCACGTCCCGCCGAAAGAGGCGGAGCGCGAGGTAGGCGGTCGTGAGCGTCCCGGGGACGAGAACCGTGGCGCCGGCGAGTCCTTCCGGGGGGAGCGGGCGGCGGGAGACGACGATCGGCCCGTATCCGTCGCCCACGCTGGCGCCGACACTCAACAGCGCATAGCGCTCGCGCACGCGCGCGTCGGCGTAGGCGTGGAAGGAGACCGCCGTCACCTCGTGGCACCCCTCCCGCGCCGCCTCGTTGAGCGACTGGATATCGCCCAGGACGTGGCGGATCCGGAACGGCCCCGTGTCCACGCGGCCCGCGGCGAGGGCGTAAAACATAAAGGCGTCGTCGGCGTCGGGGCTGTGGGCGAGGGTGATATCCATGCGCGAGGGCGTCCGCGATCCGAAAACATTGTATTCCGGGCGTTTGACATCATACCATGATCGTCCGCGCATGTGTACGGCCGGGATCGGCATCGCCCCGGCTGGAGGGAGGAGCCCCATGGCGGAATCGGCCTGCCGGCAAGCAGGAGGGACCCCGCGTGCATGGGCCGTTGCCGCCGCCGGGATGGCCGGGGCGATGCTCGCGACCGCCGCCCTGCTGCTCGACCGGGTCCTCGCGGCCCCTCCATGTTGGGAGGGGCCGATGGAATTCGCGGCGGAGCGGCGGGAGTACGTACCGCGATGCACCGTCCCGCTCGAGGCGGGCCGGACGGCGGCGATCGAGGTGCACGGAAAGGCCCCCGCGAGCGCCCGACTCCGGCTCCACGTCCGCTCGGACGACTCGGCGTGCCTCGGGGAGGTGGAGCTCTCGGTGGGGCCGGGCGCGGTGCGTCGGACGGTCTTGCTCCGCCCCGCCGTCGACGGCCCCCACACGCTCATCTGGGAGGCGGAGGAGGGGCCGTCCGCATCGCTGGCTCTCCGCATCCTTCCGCGATCCCGGCTGCCGGTCGCGCCCGTGGCCGCGGCGGGTTGCGTGTTCGCGGCCGCGGCCGCCCTGGGGCTGGCCCGGGTACGGGACGGCGTGCCGGGCCGATCGCGCGCCGTCTCCCGCGGCGCCGCGCTCGGGATCCTCCTCGCCCTCGCCGCCCTTTTCGCCGCCCGCGCCGCGCAGGACCCGCTCGCCCTGCGCGCGGACGGTCCTGTCGAGCCCCCCTGACCGCCGAGGCCCCGCCGGCACTTCCTCTTGAACGCCCCCCGGGGGGACGATAAGATGGGTCCGTTCGCGGCCTGAGCGCCGCGCGGCGCATCCCCTATTCACGGAGACCGGCCATGCCGCATGTCATCACGGACCTGTGCACCAAGGACAAGGCTTGCGTGTCCGCGTGCCCGACGGGCTGCATCTACGAGACGCCCAAGCAGCTCGTGATCAACCCCGAGGAGTGCATCGATTGCGGGTCCTGCGTGGACCCCTGCCCGGTGAAGGCGATCTATCCGATCGACGACGTGCCGGCGGACAAGAAGGCGGCGATCGAGGTGAACGCGGGCTGGTTCAAGACCGGCGAGAAGCGGACGCCGGCGACCCCGGCCTAAGCCGGCAACCGGGCCCGATACCGACAACACGAGGGGGGCGACCGGATCGCCCCCCTCTTTGTTTTTCCCCCTCGGTCGCGCGCGGCGCTATTTTTGACCGGCCTTCGCGGACTCGGAGGCCTCCGCCGGGGGGCGTCGGAAGCCCCGGCGGCGCAGCGTGCGCTCCGCGCTCGTCAGCGTCGCCCACTCCCGCTTCAGCGCCTGGTAGGCCTGCCGATTCCCGCCGGCGACTTTCCGAAGCATCCGGGCCGTCTTCGTGTTCATGGCGCGCTCTCCGTGACCGGGTACCGATGCCCTACCGGGCCCGCTCCGGCGCACCGGCGCCGTGCGGGGCGGCGAAAATACCACGCGCGGTCCGGGGGATCAACGAGATTCGCCCGCCGGATCCGCCCGCCAGACCGCCTTCGCGAGCGCCTCCCGCAGCGCCGCCGGCGCCAGCCCGGGCGCGCCGAGCGCGATACGCCGCGGCCCCGTGCGCGCCTCGGCGGCCTCCGCCCCGCCGCCCAGATCCACGGCATTCCCATCGATCGTCTCCGCCCGCAGCGCGTCTCGCGCGACCGGGATCCGCAGGGTGCCCGCCTGCTCCGTCCCCCAGAGGAGGGCCGCCGACCCGCCGTCGAGCGCCCCGACCGACACCCGCAACCCGCCCGCCGCCGCGAAGGGCGCATCCAGGCGCACAAACCGCGGCGCCCCGCCCAGCCGCACGAGCGCGAAGTCCCTCCCCTTCTCCCGCAACGGCGCCCGCACCGCCGCCGGGACCGCCCCCCCCATGCGCAGCGTCTCGTACGCCTTGACGATCTCGAGGATGCCCGGCGTGAAGGGGTGTTTCGCCATCGAGGTGAAGCTGGTCTGGAGACTGACGGGCGCGTCGTAGGCGAGCGACTTCGCCATCAGGTACTCGGTCTCGTCCAGCTGCAGCCCGTCGGTCTTGTCCCCCCGCGGCCAGATCCCGAACCAGCCCAGCTCGCCCGGCATCATGTCGTCGGCGAGGCTGAGCAGGTAGTCGACCGACGTGTCGATATGCTGGCGCACGGTGGGCCACGTTTCGACCGACCCGCCCGCCTGGATGTGGCCGTGCAGCGTGTTCAGATAGGTGTCGACCGTCCCGCTGCGCGCGAACGAGTGCCAGAGATTGTGCGTCAGGATCGTCCCCATGTGGACGATCGGCCGCCTCGCGAACTTCCGCATCGCCGCATCCTGAAACTTCGACACGTAATGGACGAACCGGCGCCGGTCCACGTCCTCGCCGCCGTCGAAGTAGACCAGGTCGAAGCCGCACGCGTTGAAGATCCCCGCCAGCCGCGTCGCGACCTCGTCCAGCAGGTCCGTCTCCTGGTCGATAATGTAGCCGTTGATGCAGCCATCGACGCCGTAGTGCCGGCCGGGGGTGCCCGCCTTGTGGGCGGCCGGCCGCGTGGCGAAGGCCCCGCGCGTGCAGCCCAGGAAGGTGTTCCATCTTCCCTCGGGACCGATGGCCGTGAACTGGACGATCTCGTCGTCGAGGATCACCTCGCGGTGCTTCGCGACGCCGCCCTCCCAGAGCGTCTGCGAGGCGACCGGGCTCCCCGGCCACTCGCGCAGGTCGTCCGACGTGCCAATCTCCGTGTCCTCCTTCCCGACATCGCCGGCCAGCGTGCACGACCGATCCACCCAGAACCGGCGGTCGGGGACCGGCGTCACGTACGGATCGGTCTTGGCGACCTTCGAGGCGAAACAGTGCATCCCGACCCGGAGGCCGGCCTCGTGCAGGCGCGCGACCGTCCGCCTCAGGCTCTCCAGTCCCTCCGGGAACAGCTTCGTGTTGAAGACGTAGTGGCCGGGCGAGGCGCACCACGCGCCGCTGTTGAGCAGGACCTGGCGGAAGCCGCTGCGCCGGCAACAGTCGACAACCGAGTCGACCTCCGCCTCGCCGAACCGGAGGAACCAGTACGACTCGCGGGCGATCGGGAGGTCCTTGGCGGGAACGCCGCCTTCGCCCTCGTTGCGCGGGAGGTCGAAGGCGGCCGCGAGACGCTGGAGGATCGCGCGGTACTCCGCCGGGGGCGCGGCGAGGAGCGCGGCGCCGGCGCCTTCCAAGCGCGGCCCGGGGGCGTCCTGGGTCGACGCGACGATCCACGCGGCACCGTCCTTTTTCCGAGCCGACGCCTGCGTCTGCAGGTTCACGGCGCAGAGGCCGGCCGCCATCGTCTCATCCCAGCCGGCGGCGAGCCGCGGGCCGACGCGCGACGCCGGCGCCACGGCCACGCGCACGAGCTCCAGCTCCCGCGGGCGCCGGCCGGCGACGGACGACACCGTGAAGGCGATCCACTCGCCCCCCGAGACCACGCGGAACGCCACCTCGCAATCGGCGCCCGCGAACCCGAGCGTCAGCCGGTCGCCCACCAGCGCGGCGCGGGAGGCGGGGACGGCCTTCCGCCGGGCCGCGGCCTCGGCGATGCGCCGCTGCTGGTCGTGAACGTTCCCGTCCGTTCCGGCCCCCGGCGCCGGGACCGACTCCTCGAAGGTCGCCGCGGCGAAGGCGACGCGCCCGCCCGGGGCGAGCAGCTCGCGTCCCGACGCCTTCTCCATCAGCGACCGCCAAGCGGCGTCCGGGCCGAGGACGGCGCGGAGGCGGCCGCATTCGATCACGATGTCGCCGGCCGCGGCGTCGGCGGCGCAAGCCGCCGGGGACGGCGCCAGCAGAAGACACCCCGCCATCAGGAAGCCGACCGCGCCACACCCATGCATGGTCCCCTCCCGGATCCGTGCGCCAGCGCTTCACGATCGCGCCCGCCGTCGCCTCCGGGAGCGCGGTAGCGCGCCTCGCAGAACCCGCCCCGCCGGCAGGACGCGCCCGCCTTACCGCTCCATCACCCGGAACTCGACCGGCCCCAGCGCGACGTCGGTCGCGCGGCCGCCCCGGTGAAGACGAACCGTGTGCGGCTCGCGCGTGTCCACATTGAGCAGGTACACCGCATCCGCATACGCCGCGTACGAGATGAAAGCGGTGTTCGGGCCGCCGGCGCGCGGAACATCCTCGCCCCGCTCAGTGATGAAGACGTCGCCGCGCTCTTCCGACGCCCACTCGCCCAGGAGGTGGGCGTAAAGCCTCGCGAGCGAGGGCTTGCCGGGATACTCCCACGCCAGCAACAGGACGATCTCGCCCCGGCCCTGCGCGAAGCGGACGGCCAGCGGGGCGCCGGCCGCATCGGCGCAGACGACCCGCACGCCGTCGCCGAGCGCGACGTCGGCCACGGCCTCGCCGTCCAGGGACCGGAGCGTCCCCGCCGCGGGCGCCCGGAAGCCGGCGCCCGGGAACGCAACCGGCCCAGCCGCCGCCTTCCGCCCTTTCACGATCACGGGGATCAACCGCGACAGGTCGCCGCGTCCCAGGAGATCCGCGACGCCGTAGTCGCGGTACGCCCGGTCCAGCCGCGTCGAGAGGTGAGGCAGCGCCAGGAGGACCTTTCCGCCCTGGTTCAGGTAGCCGCGGAGCGCGCCGGCGATCTCGTCGGTCATGCTGTTCCAGCCGGCGAACGCCAGGGCACGATAGGCGGAGAGGTCCTGCGGCGTGGTCAGGCGGTCGATCGCGCAGATATCGACCTGCCCGAACGGGCTGCCGGCGAGCCAGGCGTTCCGGTATTTCCCGGTCGCCGCGGGTCTCGGGAAGAAGAGATCCTGGGCGATCTCCCACGTGCGCTCCGGCGTCCCGTAAAGCCAGTTTGCGTCCTTTTTCGCCGTCTCGAACTGGGCCCATTGCGGAAGCCAGTCCAGAAAGATCCCGACGTACGCGTCGCAGTGCCCGAGCGCGAGGGCCAAGCGCACGTCCGGCAGGCCGGCGGCGCGCGGGCGCTCCCGGACAAAGCGGAAGAAATCCCGCATCTCGGCGCGGTACCGATTCGGCGGCGCCTCGCTGAATCCGAAGTTCCGTTTCCCGCTCCCGGCCGTGTAGACGCCGGCCTGCGTCGTCTGCGTCCCGGACTCGAGCACGATGAGCGAGGTCCCCATCAGGTATTGCTGGTACAGGCCGGCGCGGAGAAGCGGGAACTTCTCCTCCGCCGAGTACGGGATGGCCCCTGTCTGCCACTCGTGCGCCAGCCACCCGCCCCAATAGGCAGGCTTCCACCGGCGCGCCGCGCCGCGCATCTCCGCGGTGGCGTACGCCAGGTTGGCCGCCCCGATCGCGTAGAGCTCGGAAGCCATGACGTCGACGCCGCCCTCCAGTTCGTAGGCCCCGAGGGCCGAGCCGCTGGTCGAGAAGACCCGCTCGTAGCTGGGACGATACCCCCGCACGCCGTTCCCGATGTAGTCGCTCACGAACCAGTCCCGGCACGCCTCCAGATCCCCGCCTTGGGGCACCCCGCACGCCGTCGCGGAGGCGGCGGACTGGTACAGATAGGAGGCGAACTCGCCGAGACTGTTCCCCAGAAAATAACGGCCGCGGCCCGCCTCCCGGAGCCTCGCCGCCGTGGCCGGGTCCTGGTGCTGGTAAATCGTCATGGTGTAGAGGCCCCGGTCGGCGAGGGCGCGGATCCGGGCGGTCTCCTGCGCCTCGCTCCAGCGGGCCGTCTTTTGCACCTCGGGCCAAAAGACGAGCAGGTTGCCGAGCTCCTCCTCGACGGCCCGGTCGATGTAGAAGTCCGGCGTATGGCGCTCCCGCCGGAACGGCCCGTCCCGCTCCGTCTGCCCCTTCGCCTCGAGCGCCGCGATCGCATCGGCCGACAGCTCCTCCTCCGGGTAGATGCACACACCCACAAGCATCTCGCGCGGCATCTCCGCGGGGCGGGCCGTGAAACGCCCGGCGAACGGGGCCGCGTGACGCCCGCCGTCCCGAGTGACGAGGGTCAGCGTTCCTTCGACCGCGCCGCCGGCCGGCACGCGCCCCGACCAGCGGGGGCGCGTCGTGGTCCGCACCGCGCCCCCGCAAGCAAATCGGTATTCCTTCACGTCCCCCGTGCTCTTCGACGCGTCCACGTGGAAGAGGCGTCCCTGGCCGTCGAAGGTGAGGATCGGCACGGCGCGCGGGCCGCGCCAGATCTCCAAGCGGAAGGTGTCGCGGCCGGGGCCGCCGCCCCACGCGTAGACGCCGCCCGCGATGGAGAGGCGGAGCGGGCGGGCGGGGTCCAGCGTCGAAGGGAGGTCGAACGCGAGTCGCACGGGCTTCCGGCTCTCGATCGGCCCCGCGTTGTCCGCGCCTTCCGCGACGAGCGGCGTCCGGAGCCCCCACCGGGACGTCCCATCCGTGAGGCACACATCCCCCCGGCCGATCGTCCACGCGTCGGCGTGGCTGTCGACCGTCAGGAAGAGGTCGAGGGTCCCGGCCCGGAGGTCGTCCGGACGGACCCACGCGCCGGCGTTCTCGACGACGAGGGGCGTCGCGAGCGGCAAAGGCTCCCGAACGAGCAGGACCTCCCCGGACGCCGGCTCGAGGGAACCGGCCAGTCCGATGGCGGCCCCGACGGCGAGGCGAATCGTCGCGAGGATCCCGGGGGCGCGCACTCGACCCTCCTTGCGAACCCGGTCACGGCCCGAGCACGACCCGCGCCATCGCCGGCGCGAGCTCCCGGCCGAACGCGAGCCGGTCCCGCGATGTCGGCAGCCGGCCGAGCTTCGCGTCGCGCGCGACGCCCTGCTCCAGCAGAAAAGCCGGCACCCCCCGCTCGAGGTCCAGATACTGGTGGACCGTCATCCGGCCGGGCGCGGGGCGAGCCCCCGGCGGCACGGGCCCGTCGCCCGGGAGCTCGCAGGTCGTCCGCTCCTTCAGCTCCGCGAAGAGGCGCTTCGCGAGGTCCCCGTGGCGCGCCGAGCCGCTCAGCCAGCCGCCCCGCTCCTGGTTGTGCAGCGTGAGAAAGAGGTCGATGCGCCCGCCGCGGTCCAGCCACGCCCCGATCGCCCGCTTCGCGTGCCAGATCTCCGGCATCCGATCCCGGTCGCGGTCGCCCCCCGCGCCGCACGTGTCCCAGTTCCGGTTGACGTCGAAGCCGTTCCGGTTGAAGCGGACGGCGCCGTGCACCACGCCGTCGGGGTCGAGCATCGGGAAGACCTTGAAGATCGTCCGGCGGCGCAGGTCCGCGGCCGCGTCCGAGAGGAGGAACTCGACCGCCCCCTCCCCCACGAACGACGTCCCGCTCTCCCAGGCATGCTGGCGGCACATCAGCCAGAGAACGCGCTTTCCGGCGTCGGGCACGGCGGGATCGGTGATCGTGAGCAGGAGCAGGTCGCGCCCCTCGACGCTCCGCCCCACGACCTCGCGCCGGAGGCACGCGGGACCGCCAACGCGGTCGAGGAAGCCGAGCAGCCGGGACCAGCCGTACGGCTCGACGTGGGCGACCCAGAGGCGGTCGGTCTCCGGCGCGAGACGCAGGGTCGTCGTCCCCGCGGCCGCGTCGTGAGTCACCCCCGCGAGGTGCGTCCACGTCACGCCGTCGGCGCTGACGACGGGCGGAATCTCGTCGGTGATGGCGATGCGCGCGGGCCTGTAGTCGTATTCCCCGCGCAGGTCGGTGAGGGTGACCGAGACCTCGCGCCCCCGGGCGTTGTCGAGGCGAAAGGCGTACCAGGTCACCTGGCGGTTGCGCCCCGCGTGATCGGCCTGGCCCGGGACGGCGCAGACAAAGTGCGCGTCGGAGCGGCGCTCGACGCGGCCGAGGCTGCCGCACTCGAAATCGGAGGTGATGGAGACGGGCGCGCAGGCCGGGAGAACGACCGCGGCGAGGCCGGCGGGGTGCAGAAGCGGAGCGACACCCATGATCGCATTGTAGCGCGCGGGAGGCCGGTTGGGGAGTCCCGATCACTCCTTCAGAACATCCTTGAGCGCCGCCGCCCAGAGGGCGTACCCCTTCTCCGTCGGGTGCACGAAGTCCTTCATGATCTCGCGGGAGAGCGTCCCGTCCGGACCCAGCATCTTCGCGCCGAGGTCCAGGAAGATCAGGCCTTTCTCCCGGGCGAAGGCCGCAAGCCGATCGTTGAGCGCGGCGATCTTGGGGCGGTAGCCGTCCTGGGGCGACGCCCCGCGCGGGAAGACGCCCATCAGCACGATCCGGGTGCGGGGAGACTTGGCGCCAATCCGGTCGCAGATGGCGCGAATCCCCTCCGCCACCTCGTCCGGCGTGTTCGCGCGGGCGTTTCGGGTCCCGCTGAAGTTGTTCGTGCCGATGTTGAGGACAACGTACGTCGGCTTGAGGCCGTCGAACTCCCCGTTGTCGAGCCGCCAGAGGACATTTTGCGTGCGGTCCCATCCGAAGCCGAGGTTCAGGACCTTCCGCCTCCCGAAGACGTCATCCCAGGCCTTCGGGCCGTTCTTGACGGGCCCCTCCGGCTCCCCGCCCCAGAAGTGGGTGATGGAGTCCCCGATCAGGACGATCTCGGGGTTGAGGCGATCCTTGATCCGGAGAACCTCTTGATGCCGGGCCCACCAGTCGTAACAGTCGTTCTCCAGCTTGGGGACAGGCACGACCGCGTTGTTCTCCGGGGCGTCCGCCGCTGTCGCGGCGGTGCCGAGCAGGCCGGCCAGAGCCAGGATGGCCGCCGGAAGCGTGGGGGAAAATCTCATGGCACTCCTTTCCCGCAATGCACGTCGGTCTGCGCGAGCATATCACGCGACGCGCTTCGGACACAAGGACGCGATCGAACGCGGCCTCAGCGGCTCGGCCCCCGGCAGACAACGCCCCCAGCCGGCTGCTGGACTCGCGGGCAGCCACCTTCAGGTGGAAGTGCAAAGCGGGGGTGGATATGGAGGAGGCACAGGATCGAGGCAATGTTACGTAAAGTAACACCGCACAACGGGAGCGCCGAGGGCCGGATTTGCCCCAACTTCTTCCGGGTAGGCGACTTGCGCGGAATCTGAAAGTGTGGCACGGGATTTGCTTATACACCGTCTGCCGTGGCTCCGGTCCCCCGACGGAGTGGGAAAGGGCTGCGCCGGGGGGCGCGGGGCGCGGCAAAACACCGGCCGGTCAGGGTCGTGGGGAGCTCCCGGCGCGCGCGGCGCGCCGCGGGAGATAGGGAGAGGGTGTGTCCCGTCCCCCCTCCGCGCCTGCCCCGCCCCCTGATGGGGGCGGGGTGTCGGCGGTGGCCATGTGTCGGCAGGGAGAACGGCGCGATGGATGGATGCCGTTCGCGGCAAGTCTGGATCGCCGGGCGAATGGGCGCTGAACAAGCCATCTATCTCCCAAGATGTGTTGTGGAAACCCCAATCCATCGGGTTCCGGAGGGTTTTATTTTGCCAAAAGCAATTGGACTTGACGCGGGCGCCTCGCGAGCCGATCATGCCCGGCAAACGAGTCCGCGATCCCCCTCCAGGAGCTGCCCCATGACCGCTTCCCTCTCCCGCCGGGCCTTCCTCGCCTCCTCCACTGCCGGGGCCGTCGCCGCGGCGTGCCAGTCCTCCGGCCCCGCGTCGCCGGGATCCGCGACCGCGCCGCGCACGATCCCCGAGCCGCCCCTCGACCCGGACTCCGGCCTGCCGCTCATCGACTACCACGTCCATCTCGACGAGGTCGGCTACAACGGGGCCGGCCTCGACACCGCCGCCGCGACCGCCAAGGCCCGCGCCGCCCGCTTCGGCATCGTCGAGCACGCCGGGACGAAGGACCACCAGTACCCGGTCGTCCTCGGAAACGACGAGGACCTGAAGCGCCACCTCGCGATGTTCGGCGACCGACCCCTCTATCGCGGCATCCAGGCCGAGGGCGTGGACTGGATGACGTGCTTCTCGAAGGGGGTCGTCGCGCAGCTCGACTTCGTCCTGGCCGACGCCCTGACCTTCCCGGAGAAGGACGGCCGCCTCGTTTGCCTCTGGAAGAAGGAGCAGGTGAAGATCGACGACGCGCAGGACTTCATGGACCGCTACGTCGCGCACCACCTGCGGATCCTGGCCAACCCGGTCGACATCCTCGCGAACGGGACCTTCCTGCCGCACGTGCTGCAGGCGGACCACGACGCGCTCTGGACGGAGTCGCGAATGCGGAGGGTGATCGAGGCGGCGGTGAAGGCGGGGGTGGCGATCGAGATCAGCGCGAGCTTCAAGCTGCCGAAGCTGGCGTTCCTGAAGATCGCCAAGGCGGCCGGGGCGCGCTTCACCTTCGGCACGAACGCCCGCAAGCCGGAGCTGATGGGCCGGTTCGACTACCCGCTGGAGATGGCGAAGGCGCTCGGGCTGAAGCGGGAGGACATCTTCCTGCCGAGGCCGGCCGGCGAGAAGCGGGTGGAGCGAGGCGGATAGGAGTTTCTAAAGCCCATGTGCCCTCATGCCAGGCGCCCCCACGGCATGTTTTACGGGGTTTGGCAAGAAATACGCCGGCCGGCCGGGCGACCGGGGAAGGCCCGATAACGGCGGTTATGCAGTTTTTCCCCGCTCGAGTCCAAAGCCAAGCCTCCCCGCAACGGATTCAAACCTCGCGGAAATTACACTTCCTCATTTAGCGAAATCAAAAATCCATCTGCGGCGGGGGGCTCACTTCGCGTGCCCCTCCTCGTGGCAGAGCGTGCAGACCTTCTTCCGGGTGTCGATCAGCTGGCGGGGACGGACGCCGGCGTGCGGGTCGTGGCAGGTGTGACACTTTGCGAGGAACTCCATGACGTGCTGGTGGGCCAGTTGCAGGTCCACCTCCTCATGGCAGGCGTGGCAGGCCTTGGGCACGTCGGCGATCCCGAGGACCCGCTTGTCCCCGCCCGCGTCCGCCTCGTGGCACTTCGCGCAGTCAAGCGCTTCGGCCCGGTTTTTCGGCGGGTTGTGGACGCGCAGGACCGGCTTCGTCCAGTTCTTGGCGTCATCCGCCTCCGGGGCGCGCGAGGCGAACGCGACCTGCGTCGCGCCGTCGAGCGTGATCGCGTGGTCGCCGGCGGCGGGCAGGGAGGCGACCGCCGCCCAGATCACCCGGCCCGTCTTGTTCTTGAGCAGCGGCGAGCGCAGGGGCAGGGTGTCGTCCCCCGCCGGGATCTCCGCCTTCTCGGGCACATCCTTCCAGGCCGCGGCAAACGTGAATTTTTCCAACGCCAGCGGCTTGCCGTCCAACAGAAGGGCGGGGGGGGCCGGGGCGTCGGGACCGACCGCCATCACCAGCAGGGGGTTCGTCGTCACGACGGAGCCGGCGACCGGATACAGGACCCGGAGGGCGTCCGCCGTCGCCCCCGGAGAAGGGGCCACGGGCTTCGCCGGAACGGCGTCCTCCGCCAGAATCGAGACCGCCGCCGCCAGCACGAACAGCAGGACCGCCGTTGCGCTGCGCATCATGAAAAAACGGGCACGGAGTGGGTCCCCCGTGCCCGTCTCCTGGAATTTCGGGTCTCCACGAAGGGCGGCGAATCAAACCTGCCCGTACTTCTTGAGCAACCCCACGTCCTCGGCCACCTCGTCCTTGAACCGGGTCCACATGCCGGCGAGCACGGCGTCGGTCTTCTTGATCCCCTTGAAGGCGATCTGGAAGGACTCCGCCACCGACATGGGCGAGAAGCAGTGCCAGCCGGCGGCGAGGATCTTGAAGGCCAGACAGGGCTTCTTGACCGACTGGATGACCTTGAGCATGTCATCGCGGTCGCTCTCGAGAAACGGTTCGCCGAGCGGGGCCGTCCCGAGCTTCTTGCGAATCTCCTCCTTCGGCCGGGTGATGTAGTACAGGCAGCACTGGTAAAGGTCGCACTCCCACCCCTTGTCCTCGATGTACTTGAAGACCTCGGGATTGTGGGCGGAGACGCCGGCGGGGATGCCCATGTCGTGGACCTTCTTGACGAAGTCGTGCACCTTCTCCTGCTTCCCGCCCGCGAAAAGGGCGTCGGTGACGTTCCCGTGGTGGAGCAGCCAGAGGGGCTTGTAGTCCTTGATGTCGCCTTCCTCGCTGGACTCCGCGCCGCTGATCTTGCCCTCCTTGTCGAGAACGGCCAGGAAGTAAACGCGCATCTTCGAGCCCTCCTCCCAGCGCCTGCGAAGCGCCTGGAGGGGCTTCTTCCCCCAGTAGGTCAGCCACGTCGTCAGGCCGTAGCTCTCGCAATGCTTCAGGAACTGGTAGGTCACCTCGGGGGTGAAGAACTCCGTCATGGCCTTCGACATGTTGGGGACGTTGTGGCTCCAGCCGCCGATCTGGTTGCTGCCGATAATCAACCGCTGGATCTTCTGGTTGCAGATCGTCACCTCGGGAAGCGGGCCGGCGTCGGCCGGCGGGGCGGTGTGGTACGGCTGCGCGGCGGCCTCGCGAACGGCGAGAGCCATCCCCGAGGCCGCAGCCGAGCCGAGCCCGAACCGCTTCAGGAACGCCCGACGGTCGTGACGGTTCGCGTGTTTCTCCGGTCGGATCGCCTGCATGGATGGCTCCTTTCCCGATTTCGGTCGGGGCGGCATAGGCCGTCCCGGGACTCGCTCATGGTAGCATGGTAACCGCTGGCATTCCACTACCAGCATCGACGTCCCGGCGGCCCGCTTCCCCGGCCACCCGGTTATCCCGACTTCCGGGTGCGGTTATCGGCCCACCCGGGTCGCGCGCAGGCGTGACGCGTCTTCCCATGCCGATACCGGACAGGACCTGTCTGACGGCGAACGGGAAACCGGCGAGGGGAAACACGCTTCGGATGGCGCCCGGCAGGGCCCGCCGGGTGTCATTCGGTCCCCATCCGGCCGCCGCCCGGCTCGAGGCAAACGACGCGCCCGTCCCGCGCCGAGACGTACAGCCGCCCGTACGCGGCGATGAGGCCGTCGTGGACGGGGGGGGCCTCCAGTTGGAACTGCCGCCCGCCCGCTTTCACGAGCCCCTTCGCGTCGGCGGACAGCAACGCCCCCCCCGCGAGCAGCAGCGCGACATCCCCCGGCTTCCCCGTGTGGATCGCGTCCCGGTCGAACACGGCCGGCGGCTTGGGATCGACCTGTTTCGTCTGCCGGATGCCGTATCCCCAGAGCCCCCGGGGCACCGACCGGCCGAAGGCCTCGTAGGCGACGCTCGCGATGGCCAGCTCGCAGCGCCCATCCACGGGGTTGAACCGCCAGCGCGACATCGCGATGCAATCGCCGTCCCGCGCCAGGATGTCGAAGGGTTCGAAATCGTATCCGACCTTGAACTTGCTGTCGGGCAGCTTGAACGAGTACCACCCCTTCTGCTCGTAGGTGTCGAGGGTGTGCTCCCAGAGCACACGCCCCGTCCGGACCTCCAGGGCGGCCGCGCGGATCCCGCCGTCCGAGAGCGGATGCCGCCCGGCGGCGCAGTAGGCGACGGCCGGCCCGGACCCGACCGCCTCGACCAGGATGCTCCCCGGAACGGGCCACGGCGACTCCGGCTGCGCGTAGGCGAGGATGCGAACCTCGGCGGGGGCGAGACGGAACTTCCAGACCAACTCGCCCGTCGCCGCATCCAGGCAATAGACCCACCCGTCGTGGGCGCCGAATAGACAGAGGCCGTCGTGCAGGGTCGGGGGCAGGTCGACCCGTCCGCCGGCCGTGAAGCCCCATTGGAGCCGGCCCGTGCCGGCATCGAGCGCCACCACGCGGTGGGTGTCGGGAATCGCCAGGCAGACCCGTCCGCCGGCGGCGACGGGCGGGGTGAGAAGCCCCCGTACGAAGGGGTTCCCGCCCCACTCGCCGGTGAACGGCTCCGGAGGCGGCTCCGCCACCACGGTCGACCAGCGGCGCTCCAGCGCGCCGCCGCCGAGGGAGGCCGGGGTGCTGCCGCTGCGGACCGCGTCGCGGCGGTACATCGGCCACGTCGCGGCCGGATCTTCCGCCGCTGCGGCCTTCGGCTCCGCGCGGCCCGCCACGAGCCGGGGACCGGGCTTCGCGTTCGGCAGCCCGCCCGCGGCCAGCCCCATATAGCCCCGCAGCATCGGGAAGCACTCGCACTGGAGCGGGAAGGTGTTCAGCAGGCCGTTCGCGGGGATAAAAGGAAGGCGGCAGGCGCTCTTGAACATGCGGGCCCGGGTCCGGCTCCCCGTCTCGAAGTCGGTAAACTCGCACTCCGCCGCCATGAAGAAGCGCTCCGTCGCCACGGGCGTCGAGCAGTGCTTGCCCCGGCTGCCCCACCGCTGCTTCGCCTTGCCCGTCCGGGGATCATACCCGATGATCTGCCCCCCCTGCTGCTGCAGCCAGAGCAGCTTCCGGACAAAATAAGCCCGCGCCTCCTGGAAATGGGTCATGTCCGGAGTGTAGTCCTTCTCCCAGAGCAGCGCCCCGTCCTTCCCCGAATACACGGTAACCCCGCACCCCGCGGCGTCGTCGCGCCAACTGGACTTCTCCAAGACCAGCACCCCCTCGCCGTAGGTGCAGGTCGCGGTCTCGGCGACCCGAGGGCCCTCGACCCGCCATCGCTCTTTCCCGGACGCCAGATCCAGGCAAACGACGAACGAGCCGGAGACGCAAAAGAGGCTCCCGTCCCCCGCCACCATGCGCCGGGCGGCAACGGCCTGCTCCCAGGCCGGCTTCCGCGAAGCGGCGTCGAAGGCGCAGACCGCGTCCCGAACCGAGACCACAAGCAGGCCCCCCGCAAGGAGGATCTCGCGGGGATCCGCCACCGCCGCGATCTCCTCCGCCACGTGACCCGTCCGGGCGTCGATCACCACCAGCTTTCCGTCGGCGACCGCAAAAAGGGAGTCCCCCGACAGCACGGGGCGGACCTTGGACGTCCGATGGGCGACCTTGAACTTGCTCTTGAGCTCGTCTGGGACGGACGCCCCGGTCTCCCGGAAGGTGACGGACTTGTACGGACGCGACCAGAGGAGACGCCCGTTGTAGGCGTCGCGCGCGGTGAGCGCGTCGTCGGTGACGTAGATGTTCCGGCCGTTGTCGGAGACCAGAACGTGATCGTAGTACCATTTCTTGCCGCCGGCGTCTTGCGCGGGACCGGCCACCCACCGCACGCCGGAGGGGGTTTCCACGGCCATGTCGCGGGAAACCATGTTGCCGTCCGGGCCGTGCCGCCAGTGGGTCCATCCATCGAACGCCTCGGGCGCCGGCTTGCTCAGCTTCGCCCACCCATCCCCCCGCCGAATCCAGGCGGTCCCTCCCGGCGCCAGGACGCGACGCATCTCCCCTTCGGGAATCCGGGTCGGGCTCTCGACCACGATCGCGTTGACCAAGTCGTCCGCGTAAGGGATCCAGGATTCCCCCCAAGCCTCCACGACGGCCTGCCCGTACCGGTTCCGCGCCCGGAGCCGGTCGCGAAGGGCCTCGACGCGCCGTGCGTCGGGCTCGAGGACATGGACGAGAAGAGCGGAGCGATCGACCAGTTGCATCGCGAGGGACCCGTCGCCGCTGCCGAGCTGGACGCAGACCCCGGGGACGGCGGTGAGGAAACGGACCGGATCGCCCGCCGGGACCGGCCCCTCGGCACGCGACGGCCGCGCGATGACCGCAAACCCGGCGGCGGCGAGGGGAAGAAACACGGCAGGAACGCGCCGCAAGGTCCGGAGGGACCGCCTCACGCCCGGGCTCTGGCCGGCAGGAACAGGCATCATGGAGGCCGCAGTGGGTGACGGGCGCGGCGGATCGGATCACCGCCGCACCCGACGAGCAATCAGGCCTCAACGCCATCCCGCACAGGCATGATGCGCCGGAACCATCCGGCAGTCAACACGAAAGCGGGCGGCCGTAGGTGCAAGTCCTTGGCGCATAAGGAATTGACATCCACCTCGGGTGTGCCGTCAAGATCGCGGAGGGGAGCGCCCCGGCATCCCGTCTCATGGACAAACGACCCCCTCCGCGGTAGGCTGGCCGGGACAGTCGAGGTTCCGCGTATGCCCAAGCCCGCATCCAACTCCCCCGCGGCCCGCTGGCCCGATCGGAAGACGTTGCAACTCTGCGCGCAGGTGGAGCGGGCGTTGGCGCTCGCCCTGGCGGGGTGCGGGGACGAGGTGCTGCAAGGCGTGACGCTCGAATCGGTGCGTCCGGGGCCGGACGGGTCGATCCTGGCGGTGACGGTCCTGCCGCCGGGCGGTCCCGGGGCGAGCGGCGCACGGGAAGTGCTGGCGGCGCTGGAGCGCGCGCGCGGCCGCCTCCGCGCCGAGATCGCCTCCGCCATCCACCGCCAGCGCGTCCCCGAGCTGGTCTTCCGGTTCGCGGCGCCGGGAATCGATCCGCCGCCGATCTCGCCGGGGGCGCCGAAGGGCGCAGAGGGCGGAAAGCCCCCGACAACATAGGGATCCCCCCTGCGTCTCCCAATCGGCGTCCATCGGCGCGAGGGACCCCGCCTCAAGGGAGAGCTTCCGGGCGAAGGCGGGTGAATCGACGGCTCTCTCCATTCAACCAGGTCACCGGTCGGTGCGGATCGCCAGCCCGTCCCGGACCGCCACCTCGCGGGGCACCAGCAGCGCGGCGGGGGAGGCGGCCAGCACGTTGGGGGCGTTGAAGAACCAGAGGTGGCGGAGCGCCAGCTCGGTGATGTGCCACGGCTTCCCGTCCGCCCCCGCCGGCACCGGGATCGTCACGAACGCCCCGCTCGTCTCCACCTTCCGCACCACCGCGCCGTCGGGGCCGCGGAGGGTGTGCGGCCCCCCGCTCCAGTAGTAGCAGAGCTCCCGCGTCCCCTTCGGGACGTAGAAATACGTCGCCGGCATGTGGCCGAGGTGCTCCGCCGCCCGGTCGCGCCTCAGCGCGATCGACGCCGGCCGCCCGGCCTCCACCTCGATCCGCCAACCCGCCTTCGTGTCGTCGAAGTCCAGGGCGTAGAGCCCGGGGCCGGGGACATCGGCCTTCAAGGCGTGCGCCTCGCCATCCAGTTTCAGGCGCCCCTCGGCGAGGACCTTCCCGGCGGCGTCGCGGAAGGCGTACCGGGCGTCGGCCCGGTTGCGGTACCAGGCGATGGTGCCGGTCGTCACGGTCGCGGCGACCGGCTCGCCCTTGACGCTGTACAGCCAGTACCTCAGCCCGCCCTGGTAGTGGTGGCGCGTCGGCGCCGCCTTCGCGCCGGGGAAGTCGACCGGCACGAGGTCCTCTGAAAACGACGCCTCCGCCACCGCCTGGGGCCTGAAGTCCGCCAGCCCCGCCTGGAACCCCGTCTCGATCTCCTCCCGCGAGACCGGCGTCTCCACCGCCCAGGGGTGATCGCCCTTTTCGAGCGCGTTCCACGACGGCTCCCCGAATTCCCTCGCGAGGGCCGGCGTCCACGACTGGCGGATCGCTTCCCAGTGGTTCATGTAGGTGCGCCGCGTGCGGAAAACGTGCGTGAGGAGGTCCAGCGCGAGCCGCTTCCGCTCCGCCTTGTCGCGGGAACGGTCCAGGCGCCATCGCAGATGGACGGAGCGCAGGAAGATCTTCAGGTGGTCGATCCGCGCGAGGACGTCGGGGCGGCCCGCCGCACGCCGCGCCGCCTCCTCGACGTCGCGGAAGGCAAGCGCGAGGAGGTGCTCGCTCCAGAGCGGCTTCGAGCCCGGGTCGACCCGCTCGTAATAGCGCCGCATCGGGCCGGCCGCGGGACCGAAGGCCGTGTCGTAGAAGTCGGCGAGGATCGCCTCCACGTCGGCCCCCGGATCCCACATCAGCCGGTTGGCGACGAGGTAGCCGCGCCCGTGAAGCCCCCAATTGTTGCCGCTTTCGGCATCGAGGCTTGTGGCGCGCAGGGCGGCGAACCGGCGGACCTTTCCGGCCAGGGCCGCCACGTCCGCCCCGCCCCCCCCGGGAAACGTGTCGCGGTCCCAGGCGAAGACCGAAAAATAATCGTAAAAGCCCATGTGCCGGCATCGCTTGGGCCAGAGCTCGGCCAGCTCGTCGAACGAGTACCGGCCGACCGTAAAGGCGGTCGTAAGCTGAACGTAGACGTTGGGCTCCAAGTCGAAGGACGGCGGCTCGGAGTGCTCGTTGTAGGCGAGCAGCCCCACCCACTTGCCGGGGTATTTCGCGGCCACCGCCCTCGCGACCTCGTTGGCCAAGCCGAAGACGCCGTCGGAGACGGTCCCCAGCTTGGCGCAGTCGTCGCACTGGCAATGGCCGCCGCCGTCGGACGGCTCCACCGAAACCATGTCGGCGGCGGGATTCTTCTCGAAGTGCGCGAGCGACTGGTCGACGACCAGCTTCCGAACGTCCCGGTTGGACAGACAGAACTTGTCCCCCTTCCGCTCCGCCTTTCCGGTCTTCTCGTCCTTCACGAGGGCCAGGTACTCCGGGTGCGCCTCGAATATTTTCTTGTTGCGTGCGAGGATCGCCTCCCACGCGTGGCCGGCGTGGATCTGCAGCGAGGCGGCCATGCGGTTGCGGCGCGACCAAGCGCGGTAGTCCTCGGCCGCCGCCTTGTCAAAGAATCCCCACCCGTACCAGATGCGGCGGGAGAGGAAGGCGGGGCGACCGGACTCGTCGACGCGGACGCGCAGGAGGGGCTTGGGGGGGATTACCGTCCACTCGGGGGCGGGGAAGAACCAGCGGCACCCCAGCGTCTCGAGAAAGCGAAAGGCGGCGTGGGAGGCGCCGAGGTCGGTGGCGCCGAGCAGCAGGAGCCGCTGCGGCTCCGTTCGCACGGCGTACGCCTCGCGGCCGTCGATGCCGCCGTGGATCTCGAGGGGGCCGGCCAGATCGGGGCTCGGGAACTGCTCGAGCGTCCCGAGGACGATCCCGCGGGCGCCGTCGCCCGGGACGATCTCGAACGCGGCGCCGGTCATCCGCCCCAGGATCGCCGCGAGCTCCTCCGCAACCAGCCTGACCGCCGGGGAGGCTTGCGGCGAGATCACGACGGGGAGGGCGGCCCGGCCGTCGCGGGCGAGGAGCAGCCCGGTCTCCGGCTCCCCCGCGAAGGCGGCGGGAAGCGCCTGGGGGACCGCCATCACGAGCAGGACCGCAACGAACCGTGCGCGAGACCGCGCGATGGGCATGGCGCTCGTCCCTCCAGGAGACCGATCAACCGGGGCGGCCCCGGAATGTCCCGCTTGCGACCGACCCGGGACGTCGCCGCGGCAGGGCGACGCGCCGTCCGCCGCGAAGCGGACGGCCCGGGGGTGGCGCGGCGAACCCCGAACGGCGAGCGTCATTTCGGGAACCACCTCCGCCGGGCGGCCTCCCGGCCGCGTTCGGTCCGGCCGCAGCGCAGGACAAGCGCCTTGTAGAAGCGGTCGGCCTCCTGCGGGTGGCGCCCCTTGATCCAGCCCCCCGCCTCGCAAAGGACGTCCGCCAGCGCCTCCGTGTCGTCCTCCATCAACTGCGCCGCCTCCCACGCCAAGTCGGCCGCCCGGAATCGGTAGTGCCAGCGACGGCCGGGCTCGGGGAGGGACGCGGCCACCCGCTCCCGCTCGGCGGCGGTCATGGGACAGGCCGAAGGCCCCTTCGGCGAGGCGCGGTCCTGCGCCGTCGAGCCGAGACTATACTGCGCCCCCAGGGCATCCCAGTCCGGCTCGACCTCGGTGCCGAGCAGCTCGAGGCCGCGCCAGCGCGTCATCCGCGCCGCCTCCCAAAGCGCCTTCGCGCGCGCCGCGGCGGGACGGGAGGCATCACGGCCGGCGGCGAGAGCCTTGCCGTAGTCGTCGAGCACGGGGCGCAATTCCTCCGGGTAGTACGGCCGGGCTTCCGCGCCGCGCCCGAGCCGCGTCAGCCGGCGCGCCAGAAGGTAGCGGATCTCGAGGGCGATCGCGACGGGATCCGCCTCGTGATGGAGGATCTTGGGATAGTCCCGGCGCGCGCCCGGCCCGTCGATCCCCGCCGACCACGCCCGGTCCACGTAGGCCTTCAACTCGTCGGCCGTGAGGACCTGCTCGGCGACGTAGGCCGCGTCGAGCCAGTACTGGGCGCGAAGGAGAAGGTCAAGGGCCTCGATGAAGCGGTCGCGCGAGAGCCGGAGAATCGCCAGCTCGCCCTGGAGGCGATGCGCCGGCCGCACACCGTGCTCGGGCGAAAGCCGCTCGTCGCCGGCGAACCGAACGCCCGCCGGCGGCGCCCCCTCCGCGAATCGCCGCAAGGCCGCGGCGAGATCCGCAGCGGCCGCGTCGACCTCCCCCGCGCGCAGGCGGAGCCGGGCGCGGATCCAAAGCGAGACGGGGCCGTCGGGCGCCCGGGCAAGCCAGCGGGCGGCGCCCATAAAGTCCCCCCCCTGATACGCCGCCCAGCCGAGCCGCTCCGTGCCGGCGGCGTCCCGAACGCCGGCCGCCTCGCAGGCGTCGAGCCAGGCTCGGGCCTCCGCGGGGGCGCGCTCCGGGGACCCGCGCCCCATCCGCGCGAGGAGAAACGCCGTAACGACGCCCCGCGCCGTCGCGTCGGCGGCGACGCGCCGCAGGATCGACTCCTCGGACGCCAGCACGGCCGACGCCGCGCGCTGCAGGGAGGGAAGCGCCGAGGGGTCGCCCGCCGCATGCTGCTCCAGATAGAGGGCGATGGCCGCCTCGGGCCGGTCGCGGTCCAACTCGGCCCGCGCCTCCCATCCGAGGCTCGCCACCGCCAGACCGAGGCTGTCCGCGAAACCCTGCCGCGCGAGGGCCCGCACCCGGCGAAACCCTTCGACCGCCTTTCCAGGGTCGGTCCCGAGCCACGACTTTCCGATCATGAAGGCCGCCCAGGTCGAGCGGTACCGTCGATCCGCCTCGGGCCGATCGAGCACCGCCTGCCACGCCGCACGGGCGCCCTCCGGGATTCCCCGGTGGTGCAGGATGGCGCCGCGCAGGTAGTCCTCGAACTCCGGGGGAAGCCCCTCGGGGATGCCGGGGTTGGACAGGCGGGGCTTCTCGACCCGGCCCGGCCGGACGGCCTCGTCCACCCGCCAAGCCTCCACCGCCTCCGCATGGCGCCGGAGACGGTCGCGCACGGTACGATATGCCGCCACGATCGCATCGCGCCGGTCCGCGGCGAGGCCGAGGTCGTCGAGGGCGGCGCGGAGATCCGCCACATCGGCGCCGGCCGTCTGCGCCGGCGGACTCGTCCCCGGAGCGGGCGGCCTTGCCGCAAGCCCCGGCGGGCGGTCCGGGACATAGCGCCGGACCTCTTCCGCAAAACTCGCCAGCGGAACCCGCGCCAGCTCGCCGTCGGCATCGACGAGCAGCCGGTTGGGGAACCACGGCCCGCAGGCCCACGCGGCGGCGCCCAGGGCCAGGGGGGCCGCCGCGCAGGCCACGGACAGGGCGATCCGCGAGAAGGCCGGCGGGCTCATGACAAGCTCGAGCCTGACAGGGGGGCCGGAATGGATCGCAGACACGATACAAAACGGCGGTCTCGCTCGACAAACAATATAGGCGCTTCGCGATAAGCCGGCAACAACCGCGTCGCGCGAAACGCGGCCCCCTAACGGCCGCCGGCCGACTCGACAAGCGCCGCCACCCCGTCCGGATCTCCCTCCAGCCTCGCCCAGGCCACGGGCCGGCGCTCGCCGGCGCGGATCCGTCCCGGCGAGGAGCGGTCCGCCCACCCCCACCGCATCCAGCCGGGCCCCTCCGCGACCCGCGCGAACCCGTCGAGCGCGTCCGACGCCACCAGCCGGGCCGCCCATCGCGCCGCCACCGTCCATCCGCCGAGCGTCGCATCCCCGTCGCCGCCGTTCACAAGATCGATCTCGACCAGGCCGGGCTGCGGCCGGCGCGCTTCCGCGCGCAGGGCCGGGCGCGGCGTCCGCCCCTCCCGAACGGCCTTCAGCGTCACCCATCGCCAGTTGAGGGCGTCCGACTCGACGGGCAACCGGTACCAGAGGACTCCGCGCATCGCCTCGGGCCGGTCGGCCGTCCAGCCCCGCACCAGGTCCGCCATCGCGGCGGGATCGGCGGCGACCTCCCGCACGATCGCATCCTCCGGCCAACCCGGTCTCGGCCCCTCCGCGGAGAGGCCGAGGAATCGGCCCGACCGGTCGAAGGCGACGCGGTAGCCATATGTCGGGAGAGCGACCCGGAAGGGGACGCCGGCGCGCGCGGCGCGCTCCGCCGCCCGGCGCGCCGCGGCGGGATCGCAGAGCGAAAGGTCCGCGTCCGGCCCCGCCGGGCGCTCGAAGGAGTGGACCTGGAGGATGAAGCCGTCCGACGCGGCCGCCAGGCGCCGGAAGGCGGAACCGTCAAGCCAACTGGGGAGGGCGGTAAAGGTCACGGGGACGGGCGCGAGGGCGCGCCGGATGGCCTCGATCCAAACGCGGTATCCGTCCAGGCGCGACTCGGCGCAGTCGAAGTCGAGCTGCAGCTCGCGGGGGGAGCCCCCCCCCGCCGCCGCCTCGCGGACGAGAGCGGCCGCAAGATCGGCGAGGGCCTCGACGGGATCCCCCGCCGCGCGGAACGGGCCGGAGAACGATCCGATGCGCAGGGCGATGCCGGCGGGGAGCCCCGAGGCCCTCAAGGCCTCGTGTGCGACGCGGACGCGGACGATCCGGGGCTTTCCCGCCTCCCAGGCGACCTCCGCGCCAAGCGCGACGAGCCCATCCAAGGTCGGCCGCGCGCCCGCCACCGCCTCCCGCACGCCCGAGGTCCACGCCCGCTGCCAGACGTAGGCCTCGTGCGGCATCGGCCCCGCGGCGCGCGGGACCGGGGGGGGCCAGAGGAAAAAGCCGGCCAGGAGGGCGGCGGCGACGAGCAGGCCGGCGAGGAACAGGCGGGACGAACGGGCCATCGGGCTCCCCCGGGGCGACGGATCGCTCCCGGGTCAGAGTATGCCGCCCGCGCGCCGGAGGCGCAACAGGGAATGCCGGCTTACCCGTATTTCCGGATCCACGCGTCGATGTTCGCGATCGTCCAGGGCTCGCGCTGCGCCCGCGCGATCATCGGCAGGGCGTTCGCCTCGTCGTCGCCGACAAACCGCTCCGCCGCGGGATCCCACGCCAGCTTCCGCCCCAGCCGCATCGCGACATTCCCGATGTGCGCAATCGTGATCGTTCGGTGGCCCGTCTCGAAAGGGGCATAGCAGGGCTTGCGGGACTTCACGCAGTCGATGAAGTTGCTGTGCTCGCCGCCCTTCGCCCCGTCGCCCGCCTTGACGATCTCGTTCGGCCGGTAGACCGGCTTCGCGTTCGGCCCGAGGTCCTCCGCCAGCTCCGGCTGGCTCGCCTGGATGCCCGCCCGCCAGCCCCGGCACTCGAGCCACCCTTCCGTCCCCTCGAAGCGGATGCCGGGCCCCTGGCTGACGACGTTGAGCGTCACGCCGTTGGCGTACCGGTAGTGGAGGTCGAACGCGGTCGCCGTGTTGAAGAGCGCATCGCGGGGCGGCCACTGTCCCTTGCCCTCGACCTCGACCGGGCCCGTTCCCTCGGTGTCGTTCCCCCACTGGGCGAGGTCGATCAGGTGCGCGCCCCAGTCGGTCAGCATCCCCCCCGAATAGGCCAGATTCCACCGGAAGTCCCAGTGGCAGCGGGCCGGGCAGTAGGGCGCCTCGGGGGCCTGTCCCTGCCACATTTCGTAGTCGAAGCCCTGCGGGACGGGTTGGGGCTGTTGATCCTCCGGCTTCTTGTGGCCGACGCTGTGCCCCGCCGGGAGCGAGACGCGGATGTGCTTGAGCTGCCCGATCCGGCCGTTCCGCACCAGCTCCACCAGCTTGATGTATTGGTCGATCGACCGGTTCTCGGAGGCGGTCTGGGTGACGCGCCCCGTCGCCTTCGCCGCCGCGACGAGCGCCTGCCCCTCCGCGACCGTCAGCGTCAGCGGCTTTTCGCAGATGCAGTCCTTGCCGGCCTTCAAGGCCATGATGGCGGGAATTACATGCCAGTGGTCGGGCGTTCCGTTGTAGACGACGTCGACGTCCTTCCGGGAGATCAACTCTCGGAAGTCGCCCGTGACGAAGGGAACGGCGTTGTACTGCTTCGCGACGCGGTCCTTCACGGCGTTCCGGTGGCCTTCATCGACGTCGCAGAGCGCGACGATCTGGGCATCGGGACGGCGGAAGACCTGGGGCAGGTTCCAGTGCTGGGCGTGGGAGCCGCACCCGATGAAGCCATAAGCGATGCGCTCGCTCGGGGCCGCGGCATCGGCCAAGCCGAGAGCGCGTCCCGGGATCAGCAGGGGCGCGGCGAAGGCGCCGCCGGCGGCCTTCGCGGCCCGTCTGAGGAAGGCGCGTCTCGAGCCGGCGTTCGGATGCATCATGGCAGTCCTCCTGCAGGGGATGTCGGCCGCGCCGAACGGCGGAATGAAAGGTAGTGCGGCGGGCGGCCGGGCGGCTTGCATCCCGATGCCCGTTTTGTGTATTTTTTCGCGGGGGCGGAATGACGCGGAAGGGCTACCGCTCCGGCCGCGGCCCGACCGGCTGCGGGGCCGAGCCGAGCTCGAGGGCGCCGAGGTCCGGCGCGGATCCCGCGAAACCGTCGTTGATCCCCGGCCAGGGCGCTCCCGCGTCGATCGCCGGCGACCCGGCTCGCAACCGGAGGTCGGGCGGCCCCCAGGGCGCCGCCTCGTCCGCCGGCATCGCGACCGGGATGGCGAAGAGCGAGCCGGCGTCGGCCTGGACGGCGTGCCGGTAGACGGGCGCCTTGAACCGGACCTCGGCCAGCGTCGCGTAGCGAACGCCGCCCCACTTCAGGAACATCCGGAAGGGTTCCCGCCCCGCGAACCCGTCGTAGTCGAAGTCGCACCCCTCCATCGGCGGCTGGCACTCGAACGCGTACGCCCCGCCCGTCCCGACGAACAGATTGTTGCGAAAGACGAAGTTCCGCACGCGCTCGGGGGTGGAGAGCTGCGCGGGCATGCCCCGCTTCACGCTCGTGTTGTGGAAGATCAGCCCCCCGCTCGGGCTGTTGTGCAGCTTGAACGGCTCGGCCGCAACGTTGGCCAAGACGTTGCGGAAGACGTAAACGGGCCCGCCGAAGACCGGCTGCAGGGAGATGCCCTGGAAGACGTTCGTCAGTCGGTTCCGAAAGCAGCGCGTGTTCCGCTCGGAGTAATCCAGCTCGATTCCGTCGTCGGTGAGCGTTTCCAGATCGTTGTGGTGGATGTCGATGGCCGCGCAGACGGGCGACGGGAAGGTGTCGATGGCGTCGGCGAAGCCCCGGACGCGGTTGCGGCAAACGACGTGCCCCTCGCCGGTGACCTGGATGCCGCGGGCGTTCTCGATTCCCTTCGAGCGCGGCCAGGTCGAGGGGCCCTCGATGACGTTGTCGGCGATGAAGTGCCCGCGCACCGCCCCGTCCGTGTTGATCTGGCTGACGAGCCCGTAGTCGCAGCCGTGGATGCGGCAGCGGCGGACGACGAAGCGAGAGGAGCCGTTGGCGGCGAGCCCGTAGTCGCCGTTCCGGATCGTGAGGCGCTCGAACCAGACGTCGTGAAGGCCGGAGGCCATGACGACGCGCTTGACGCGCTTCCCGCCGGCGGCGGCGCCGTCGAGGACCGCCTCGCCCGTCCCGTCGCCGCGCCAGACGACCGGTCGGCCCGGCTCGCCGCTGGCGCGCACCTCGAACGCCCCCGCGTAGACGCCGGGGGCCAGGAGAAAGCAGGCGCCGGGCCGGGCGGCCTTCTGCGCGGCATCGAGGCCGCGGAAGGGGCTCGCCGCGCTGCCGGTCCCGCCGCCGTCGCCGGGCATGACATGGAAGGTGAGCGCGGGGTCGGGCGCGAAGACCGGCTCCGCGATCGTCCGCGCCTGGAGGATCCGCTCGGCCTTCCCGCCGTCGGGGTCCTCGAGCCGAAGCCGCAGCTCCCAGGCCGTCGCGGGGTCGACGTCGAGTACGGACCCGGCGAAGAGCCATGCGCCGGCGGGGACGACGACCCGGCTCCCGTGCTCGCCGCCCTTGTGGGCGTCACGCTCGACGCGGAAGAAGGGGAGCGCGCGCTTCCAAGCCGGCTCGCCCGCCTTGCGGTAGTCGGCGTGGACGACCGCGTTCCGGTTGTCGTCCCCCTCGACGACCCAATACGCCCCGAAGCAGCGGAGGGTGGGCTGCTCGAGGACCGGCTCGCCGAGGGGGCGGGCGGCGTTCTCCGCCCCGGCGTTCGCGGCAAACCAGCCGGACGCGGAGAACCCGGCGGCGAGCACCCAGGTTCGCTTCATCTCATTCGCCCCCGTTCCGCTCCCGCCACCACGGCGGCAGACCCGGATTGATCCACCGCCAGCCGATCCCATGATAGGACGGATCCCGCATCTCGAGCCCGATCAGGACCGCTGCCACGGCCTCCCAGGCGACCACCGCGACCGGCCAGCCGAGCACCTCCCCCTGGACAAGCCCTCCGCACACGATGAACACGGCCGCCCAGACGAGTTCCGGCAGGCGGCGGATCCGGAAGACGTTGCAGAAGAGGAAGAAATGCCCCACCGCCATCGCGACGATCAGCGCCAGCCGCCCGCGCGCCGGGGCCAGCAGCGCAACCGCGGCGAGACCTGCAGCCAGGATCAGACCGTCATGCCGGGTCACGCGGAATCCCGGGGCGAACATCCGTTCGGGCATCGTTCCGGCTCCACGACCGCGGCTCACTCCGCCAGCTCGAGCACGATCGATTTCATCAGCGGCTTCGCGCCGCAGGTGATCGCGTAGGTCTCGGCGGCCGCCTGGCAGACGTGGACGTCGCGCTTCTCCTGCCCGCCCTCTTCCCAGACGTACGTGACCTTCACCGGCCGGAAGCCGCCGCGCGGCTCCCGGTAGTCGGCGTCGATCCGCAGGTCGAAGCAGCACGTCGTGTTCCGCTGCCGGCCGGCCAGCTTCACCTTGGCCGTGCGCACGCCGGCGGGGACGTCGGTGAAGACGATGTATTTCGAAGAGGCGGCGGTCGGCCCCGCGAGGTCGCCCGCCTTCTTCCACGAGCTCCCGCCGTCGAAGGAGAGGAACACCTCGTAGCCGTCCTTCGCGTCGCGCGCGCGGTAGTGGGCGTTGAGGCGGACGCGGACGAGGTCGCCGGGGGTGGCCACGGTGTAGACGGCCTCCCCCGTCCCCGTGTCTCCGACGCGGAGGATCTCGGGACCGACGCCCTTCAGTTCCGGGCGATAGTCCGTGTGGGCGACCTGCTTCCCCTTCGCCGCGTCGGGGTTCATGTTCCCCTCAAGCGTGATCGTCCCCTCGGGCGCGCCGGCCGTGAAGGCGATCGTGTTCTTCCCCGCGGCGAGGGCGGGGAGCGGCGCCTGGGAGTGGAGGATGTCGTGCCGGATCGCGAGGGCCTCGAGGCCCGTGCCGGCGCCGTTCAATTCGATCTTCAGCCGGTAGTCGTATCGCCGGTATGCGAACGGCGTCAGGTCGAGCTTCACCTCGCCGGGTTTCTCGACCGTCGCGACCGGCTTCCAGTCGAGTCCGTGGTTGTCGCTGAAGGAAACGGCGATCGAGCCGCCCGTTCCGACGGCGGCCTTCAGGCGCGCCTCGCCGGTAAGGTAGATGTAGCTGCAGGGCATGCGGAGGACGAGGAGACCGGGCTTCGCGGGGTCGGCGGCGCGCAGCGCGGGCGAGCCGCCGGGGGCGGCGAGGTTCTCCAGGACGAGGGCGCTCCCCCGGTACGCGCCGGAGGCGAGCGGGACATCGTACTCGAGCGTCCCGTTCCCGATCCGCCCGGGGGCGATATCGCCCAGCTTCTCCTGGAAGCCGAGCGGCTTGCGGGTCGTCAGGATGTCGAGCTTCGGGTCGCCGGGGACGAGGAGCCCCCGGTTCGACCAATTGCGCGTCAGGCGCTCGCCGGGCCTGAGCTGCACGTTGACCTGGTAGCCCATCGCGGGACCGTAGTCGAAGACGCCGCACTTCTCGTCGGGCCAGTCGTACTCCATCATGTTCGACGGCCAGCCGTGCCACCCGGCGCCGTTGATGCCGTCCTGGTCGTAGAACGGGCTGCGGGCGAGAAGGGGGGGGCCCTGCTTCCAGCCCTCGTTCTTCGCGAAGGCGCGGAGCTTCGCGTCGTTGCCCCGCATCCCGGCGTGCTCCGGGTGCGCCTCCCACCAGCCGCGGACCGCCTTGCGGATCTCGTCGACCGAGGCGATCGCGCCGTCCTCCTGTGTGAAGTAGTTCATCAGCGACGCGTCGAGGAGGCGCCAGGCGTTGTCGTAGAAGACCTCGGGGACGCTGTGGGCATTGAGAATACGGCCGCGGGCCTGGAAGCCCAGGTAGCGCGCCAACCCCTCGATGTTGCTCGAGGCGCAGCAGCACATCCCGTAACCGTAGACGTGGATCGTCTTCATCGGGTCGTGGACGCACCCTGCGTGGCTGAGCGCCTCGCTGGGGGGCGGAGACTGGTGCCGGTACTTCACGACCGTCTTCCAGACGGCGACGGCCTTTTCCGAGTCGGTCATGCCGGGCTTGATATACGCCTTCTTCCAGTCCTCCAGCGTCGTCACGTCCTCGACCTTGTCGGAGACGACTTTGACATTGCAGACGACGGAGGGGCGGGGGTCGTCGGAGGACGAGAGGGGCCCCGCCGCGGCGGCGACGACGGCCGCACCGGTCCCGGCGGCCGCGACGACGGCCGCGCCGAGGACGGCCGCGGCCTTCACCTTCGCCCGGAAGAAGGCCTTCAGGATGCTGTCGGCCAGCGAGACGACGGCTCCGGAAGAGGCGGCGGCGCCGTTTGTCGCGCCCGCCGTCCCGGCCCCGGCACAGGCCGCAAGCACCGAGGCGGGGGCCGACGGGACGGCCATCGTGTGCAGACCGGAGGCCAGGGCCGCGGCGGAAAGCGTCACGCCGCGCCGCGCGAGGAAGGCGCGAAGCTTGCCGAGGGCGTAGGCGATCCGCTCCTGCACGGCGCCCTCCGTGCACCCGAGCAGCCGCGCCGTCTCCCGCTGCGTCCGCCCCTCGAGATAATGCAGAACAACCGCCTGCTGCTGCTTCGCGCGCAGCGCGGCCACCGCCTCGTTGAGGTGCGGCAGGGCCTCGCGCCAGACCGCGAGCGTGTCCGTCGTCATGGGGTCTCCCTCCCGGTTGCGGCGCGCCGCCGCCTCGGCCTCCCGCCGCCGACGACGCAACTCCTCCCGGCGGAGGGTCGCGACCGCCAAGCGGGCGGCCTGGAAGAGCCACGCCCCGAGCGCGCCCGCGTCCCGGATCGTCCCCGCCTTGCGGGAGAGGGCCACGAAGACGGCCTGGGCGGCCTCCTCCGCGCGAGCGGCGTCGCCGCCCAGCTCGCGCAGGCAGGCCGCGTGAACCATCCCCGCGTGGCGGTCGACGAGATCCCGGAAGGCCCCGCCGTCGCCGGTCCGGGCATAGCGGGCGAGCAGGTCGGCGTCGGTCGGCGGCGATGCGCCTTGCGGACTCATGATCACTCCATCCCCCTCATTATCCGGACGCCGCCGGGGGGCGGGACCCCAGGATCTTTTTCAGTTTTTCGCCTTGAGGATCCGGAAGCGGTTGAACCGCCCCCACCGCTCCGCGGCGGCGGGCCCCTGGTAGACCTGGAGGCTGATCTTCGGCTCGCCCTGCTTCGGGAGCGAGCACTCGCCCGCGTCCTTCCACGCCTGCTCGCCCGAGGGCCGGTACTGCCCCTTCAGGGAGTCCCCGGAAACGAGAAACCGGACATCGACGGAAAGGGCCTCGATGGGGATCTTCGCCAGCGTCCGCGTCCGGTCCTTCTCCTCCCGCCCCATCACCAGACAGAGGACCTTGTCCACCTGCTCCTGGCCGATCTTGATCTGGTGGCTGTCGTCGTAGTACCAGACGAGGTCGATCTGTTCGTACTGCTCGGTGGGCTTGTTGGAGACGGTGACGGAGATCTCGAGGGGCTGCGTCGCGGGATCGGGAACGGGACGGACGAGGACGTTCGCGGCGTTGTTCGCGGGGCCCCACATGTTGCCGGGTTGGATGCGAATCTCGAGACCGGCGCCGGTAACGCGCCACGCCTTCGGGTCCTCGCGAACCCACGTCCAGCCGCCGGCAAGCTTCCCCTGGAAATCGTCCTGGAAGATGACCTCCGGCGCTTCGGCCGGGACGGGAACGGCCGGGAGCAAGAGCAATGCAAAGGTCATCGCGGGTGTCCTCATGAGAGCTCCTTTCAAGGGTCGAACCGCCACTCAAGTTCCCCCACACTTTTGGCTCGGCTGGAAGTCATCTGAAACCCGATGGATTGGGGTGTCAGCCTCGCCCCCTGGGAGACCGAGGGGTTGTCCTGGGCCGATCTGCAGCGCATGCCCGGATCGGTCGTTTGCTCGAACGGCATCCATCCGTCGCGCCGTTCTCCCCGCCGGCACCCCGCCCCCATCAGACGGGACACACCCTCTCCCTATCTTCCACGGCACGCCGCGCGCGCCGGGAGCGCCCCACGGCGTCCCACTCCACCCCCCACCGGGTGTCGGTTGGGCATCCGTCTCCCTCCCGGAGTCATTTTAGCCTCCGCCCGCGCCCCGTGCGAAGGGTTTCGCGCCTAAGTTCGGGACCCGGGACAATAGGGAAACGCGGGGCTGTCGGAAGCCACGTCAAGCCGAAGCGCGCAGCGACCATCGCCGCCGTTTTCCGCCGGGCCGGACTGGGGCGTCATCCGCCCCTGCATGCCGCTCGACGAGAAGGACTGGCCTCCCGGCGTCCGGGACGCCACCTACGGCGACTGGCTCGCCGCCCGGCTGGCCGGCCTGTACGAGCCAACCGGCCTCGTCGGCTGCTTCGCGGCCGATCTCTACGACTGCCTGCCGCACTTCGACTGCGACGCCGGCGATTTCCACAACCGCGGGATCGGCCGCGACGTGCGCCTGCTCGAGAAGCTCATCGTCCGTGAGGCCGGCGGCCGGGGACTGCGGATCGTCGAGCTGCCGGGCGACGAGGGCCGCCCGCGCTTCGGCGTCAGCCTCGGCTTGGGACACGAGGCTTCGCCCTCGCCGCGGGAGACGAACGGGCGGGCGAGGGATACCGGAAGCGGATCCCGGAGGGGGATGCGGAGACGGTGCGAAGCGCATTCCGGTAGGCGGCCGGTACGGCTCCGGGCCGGGACCTGCCCGATGCGCTTGCGGCGGCGGACGCAGAGGCGGCGGACGCGTCAGGGGCTCGGTTTTCCCGCGATCCGGGCGCAACGAACCAACGCCTCCTGGCGGGCCCACATGCGGCGGCGGTCGGCGGGGCGGCGGTCGTCGTGGCCGAAGAGGTGCAACATCCCGTGGATCGCGTACCGGAGCAGCTCCTCCGCGGGGGCGATGCCCCGCTTTCGCGCCTCGCGGACGGCCGTGGACGCGGAGACGTACACCTCGCCGAAGAGGGCGCCGGGCATCCGGCCTGCGGTCTCGGGTTGCAGGCGGAACGCCAGGACGTCGGTGGCGCAATCGTGTCCCAGGAAGCGGCGGTTGAGACGGCGGATGGCGGGGTCGTCGAGGACGACGAGACCGACCGCGACCGGTCGATGCGTCATGCGCCGCAGGGCGGCGGAGGCGAGGCGCGCGAGACGGGTCGCCGGCAGCGGGAGCGCGGCCACGGCCGAGGTGACGCGGACGGCGGGGTCTCTCATGGGCCGGACTCCGTCCTGCAGGGGGAGCGACGCCCCCGGTCGCGCGCGCCCCGCCAGGCGGGGCCGCGCGTTCGGACTCCCCGGCGACGGCCCGCGGCGCAAGAGCCCGCCGGCGTTACGCGGTCTCGTCCGTCCCGCCGGCGGGGGTTTTCTCCGCCTCGCCGAGCTCCGGGGTCGCCGCGATCGGCGGACCGGCCGGGGGGCTGGCGGACCGCCGCGCCTTCCGGCCGGCGCCGGTCCCCCTGGCGATTCCCCCGCCGTTTCCCTGACCGCCGCCCGGCCTCGCCGGATCCAGGTAGTCGCGGAGCGCCCTTCCGGTGTAGGAAGTCGGGTGGGCGGCGATCTGCTCGGGAGTGCCCTCGGCGACGATCTCGCCCCCGCGGGCGCCGCCCTCGGGGCCGAGATCGATGACCCAGTCGGCGGTCTTGACGACATGGAGGTTGTGCTCGATGACCAGGACGGTGTTGCCGAGGTCGACAAGACGCCCGAGAACCTCGAGGAGCTTGTGGATGTCGGCGAAGTGGAGGCCGGTGGTCGGCTCGTCGAGGATGTAGAGGGTGCTGCCGGAGGCGGCGCGGCCGAGCTCGGCGGCCAGCTTGATGCGCTGGGCCTCGCCGCCGGAGAGGGTGGTGGAGGCTTGGCCGAGGGCGATGTAGCCGAGGCCGACGTCGTCGACGGTCTCGAGCATGCGGACGATCCTGGGGAAGTTCTGGAAGAAGAGGCCGGCCTCCTCGACGCGGAGGTCGAGAACCTCGGCGATGGACTTGCCCTTGTAGAGGATCTCGAGCGTCTCGCGGTTGTAGCGGGTGCCGCGGCAGGCCTCGCAGGTGACGTAGACGTCGGGGAGGAAGTGCATTTCGATGATCTTGGTGCCCTGCCCCTCGCAGGCCTCGCAGCGGCCCCCTTTGAGATTGAAGGAGAAGCGGCCGGGGCGGTAGCCGCGGAGGCGGGCCTCCTTGGTCATGCAGAAGATCTTGCGGATCTCATCGAAGACACCGGTGTAGGTGGCCGGGTTGGATCGGGGGGTGCGGCCGATGGGGGACTGGTCGATCACGACCACCTTGTCGATGGCATCCACGCCGTCGATCCGTTCGTGCCGGCCCGGCTTGACCTTGGAACGGTAGAGGCGGCGGGCCAGGCCCTTGTAAAGGATCTCATTGACGAGGGTGCTCTTGCCGGAACCGGAGACGCCGGTGACGGCCACGAGGCAGCCGAGGGGAATGCGGACATCGATCCCCTTGAGGTTGTGCTCGGCCGCGCCGACGATCTCGAGGGCGCCGTTCCGGTCGGTCCGGCGCCGCCGGGCAGGGACGGGAAGACGGATGCGGCCGTCGAGATAGGGCCCGGTCACCGAGGCGGGGTTGCGGAGGATCTCCGCGACGGTTCCTTGGGCGACGACGCGGCCGCCGTGCGCCCCCGCCCCGGGCCCGATGTCCACCACGTGGTCCGCGGCCCGGATGGTGTCCTCGTCGTGCTCCACGACGAGGACGCTGTTCCCGAGATCGCGGAGACGCTGAAGGGTCGCCAGGAGCCGGCGGTTGTCGCGCGGGTGAAGTCCGATGGTGGGCTCGTCCAGGACGTAGCAGACGCCGACCAGGCCGGAGCCGACCTGGCTGGCAAGGCGGATGCGCTGGGCCTCGCCGCCGGACAGGGTGTCGCTCTTCCGGTCCAGGGTCAGGTAGCCGAGGCCGACGTCGGAGAGGAAGACGAGACGCTCGCGGATCTCCTTCACGATGGGTCGGGCGACGGCCTGGGCCTCGGCGGACAGGCCGAGGCTGTCGATCCAGCGAATCGCCTCCTCGATGGTCTGGACGGTCGCGGCGTGGATGTTCTTGCCGCCGACGGTGACGGCGAGGGCCTCGGGGCGAAGGCGGCGGCCCTTGCAGGCCGGGCAGGGCAGCTCGCTCATATAGGAGAGGATGCGCCGCTTGATGAAATCGCTTTCCGTGTTCTCGAACCGGCGCTCCAGGCTGGGGATGACGCCCTCGAAGGAGCGGCCGCCGGCGGCGACGTCATCCGGGCCGGTCCCGTAGAGGAGGATCCGGCGGTGGGCCTCGGAGAGCTTGTTGAAGGGCGTCGTGAGCTTCACGTCGAAGTCGGCCGCAAACTCGGCGAGCATGCGGTTGTAGTAGATCGTCATGCGCCGGCCGCACCGCCGCCACGCCTCGATCGCGCCGTCGCGGAGGGAGAGGGTGCGGTCGGGGACGATCAGGTCGAGGTCGAGTTCCATGCGGGTGCCGAGGCCGTCGCAGGCCGGACAGGCGCCGTAGGGGCTGTTGAAGGAGAAGAGCCGGGGCGCCAGCTCGCCGAAAGAGACGCCGCAGTCGGGACAAGCAAAGCGCTCGCTGAAGATGGCATCCACCCAGGTCCCGCCCTCCTCGCGGGTCGCCAGGCAGAGGCCTTCGCCGAGCTTCAGGGCCGTCTCGACGCTGTCGGACAGGCGCCGGCGGAAGTCCGGCTCGTCGCGGAGGACCACGCGGTCGACGACGACCTCGATCTCATGCTTGCGGTTCTTGTCGACCACCGGGAAGTCGCGGAGCTCGAAGACCTTGCCGTCGAGACGGACGCGGACGAACCCCTCGCGGCGGACGCGGTCGAGAACGGCCTGATGGGCCCCCTTCTTCCCGCGGACCAGCGGGGCGAGGATCATCGTCTTCGAGCCGGGGGGGAAGGCGAGAATCCGGTCGACGATCTGTTGGGCCGTCTGCTGGGTGATCGGCCGGCCGCACCGATAGCAGGCCAGTCGGCCCGCCCGGGCGTAGAGCAGGCGCAGGTAGTCGTAGATCTCGGTGCTGGTGGCGACGGTCGACCGCGGCGTCGCATGCCCCGCCCGCTGCTCGATCGAGATCGTCGGCGGCAGCCCTTCGATCGACTCCACGTCCGGCTTCTGGAGCTGCTCGAGAAATTGGCGGGCGTAGGCGCTCAGGCTCTCGACGTACCGCCGCTGCCCCTCGGCGTAGATCGTGTCGAAGACGAGCGAGGATTTGCCGGAGCCGCTGAGCCCCGTGAAGACGACCAAGCGGTCGCGGGGCAGGACCAGCTCGTCGATCCGCAGGTTGTGCTGCCGGGCCCCCCGGATCCGGATCGTCTTCTCTTTCACGGGAGAATCCCTCCGGGGGGAGTCCGCGGAGACCGCCTTAAACGCGCCATCATAGGCGCGGCCAGGGGGCATTGCAACGGAGTTTTTCCTTGCCTTGATCCCGCCGCCGTGATAATAGTCTGAACCTTCTCACGCCGAAAGTATCCGTAACACCTTGATGTGCTTGACGTAGGATCCGGTCCCGGTTGATCCGTCCCGGCGCGTCCCGGGCGGAAGGGAGGCGCGTATCGACGGCCGCACCTCGAAAAGCCGCCCGGCCGCTGCCAAGTCGGCAGGCCGGCTCGGCGTCGACATCTTTCGGAAAGCCTTCGGCTTCACCCGGGCCCGGGAGGCGAAGGAGCAGGGCTGGTATCCCTACTTCAAGCCGATCCAGTCCGGCTCCGGCACCCAGGTCGTGATCAACGGCCGCAAGCTGATCATGATCGGGTCGAACAACTACCTGGGGCTGACGCAACACCCGCAGGTGAAGGCGGCGGCGATCCGGGCGATCGAGAAGTACGGCAGCAGTTGCACCGGCTCGCGGTTTCTCAACGGCACCATCGACCTTCACGAGGAGCTCGAGCGGCGCTTGGCCGCCTTCATGAAGAAGGAGGCCGCCTGCTGCTTCAGCACCGGCTTCCAGACCAACCAGGGCATCATCTCGACCCTGGTCGGCAAGGACGACGTCGCCCTGTGCGACCGCGCCAACCACGCCAGCATCATCGACGGCTGTCGCCTCTCGTTCGGCACCACCCTGAAGTACCGGCACAACGACATGGAGGACTTGGAGCGGGTCCTCACCACGAACCGCGCCGAGATCACGGAATCGACCGGCGTCCTCGTCATCACCGACGGCGTCTTCAGCATGGAGGGAGACGTCGTCGATCTCCCGCGGCTGGTGGAGTTGAAGCGGCGCCTCGGGTTCCGCGTGCTCGTCGACGACGCCCACGGCGTCGGCGTCATGGGCGCCCACGGCCGCGGCACCGCCGAGCATTTCGGGCTGGAGACCGAAACCGACCTCGTCATGGGGACCTTCAGCAAATCCTTTGCCTCTCTCGGCGGCTTCGTCGCCGGCGAGGCTCGCGTCATCGATTTCATCAAGCACCACGCCCGATCCCTCATCTTCAGCGCGAGCATGCCGCCCTCCAACGTCGCGACCGTGCTCGCCTGCCTATCCATCGTGGAGTCCGAGCCGGAGCGGCGCGAGCGGCTCTGGGCCATCACCCGGAAGATGAAGCAGGGCTTCCAGCAGCTCGGGTTCAACACCGGCCTCTCCGTCACGCCCATCATCCCGATTCTCATCGGGGACGACCCGCTCACGTTCGCCTTCTGGAAGGGCCTCTTCGAGAACGGGGTCTACGCCAACCCGATCATCAGCCCCGCCGTCCAGCCCGACCGCGCCCTCCTTCGCACCAGCTACATGGCCACGCACAGCGACGAGGAACTCGACCGGGTGCTCGGCGTCTTCGAGAAGGTCGGCAAGCAGCTCGGCATCATCCACTGAGGCGGGGCCGGCCCCCCGCCCCGGCGCATTCGCCCGAATCCCGCAGACCGGGATCCCGCCAGGCGAAGGGGCCGCGAAACGGGAAGCCAGGAACCGTGTCTCACATCGATGCCGTCCGCACGCCATCCGGTCTCCGCGCGTTCCTCGCCCTTCCGTGGCGCCTCCAGGGACGCGACCCGAACTGGGTGCCGCCCCTCCTCGCCGAGGAGCGCAAGCTCCTCGACACGCGCCGGAACCCGTTCTACCGCCAAGCGGAGATCGCCTGTTTCCTGGCGCGCGCGGCGGACGGCACCCCGGTCGGCCGCATCGCCGCGATCGACAACCGGGCGCACACCGCCTTTCACGGCGAGCGGGTCGGCTTCTTCGGATTCTTCGAGTGCGTCGACGACCCCGCCGTCGCGCGGGGGCTCCTCGACGCCGCGCGCGCCTGGGTCCGCGGCCGCGGACTTCGGACGATCCGGGGGCCCGTGAACCCGTCGACAAACGACTCGGTCGGGACCCTCGTCGAGGGCTTCGACCGCCCGCCCTTCTTCATGATGCCCCACAACCCGCCCTTCCACGACGCCCTGCTGACGGGGGCCGGCCTGGCGAAGGCCATGGATCTCTACGCGTGGCACGTCACGCAGGAAACGATCGTCACGAACCGGATGGAGCGGCTGGCGGCCCGCCTCCACGCCCGCGGCGACCTCCGCGTCCGCCCCATCGTACCCGCTCGACTCCGCGAGGAGATCGAGACCGTGCGGGATATCTACAACCGCGCTTGGGTCCGCAACTGGGGCTTCGTGCCGATGTCGCGCGAGGAGTTCGACTACGCCGCCGCCGGGTTTCGGAAGGTCCTGGTGCCGGATCTCGCCCTGATCGCAGAGGCCGGAGGCCGCCCGGTGGGGTTTGCCCTGGCGCTTCCGGATCTCAACCGGGCGATCCGCCACGCGAACGGGCGGCTCTTCCCGTTCGGGTGGTGGAAGGTCCTGCGGGCGATGAAATCGATCCGGGCGATCCGGGTGCTGACGCTCGGCGTCGTCCCCGAGCATCAGGCCAGCGGGCTCGGGATGCTCCTCTGCCTCGAGATCATCCGGCGCGGACTGGCGGCCGGCTACAACGAGGCGGAGCTCTCCTGGGTGCTGGAATCGAACGACCTGATGAACCGCGCCGCCGAATCCATGGGGGCGCGGATCCACAAGCGATACCGGATCTACGAGGGGCCGGCGTGAGGCGGCGCCTCCGGACGGACCGGCTCACGGCCGGAAGATGCGAATCGCGCCCCGCGTCTCGACCAGCAGCCGCTCGCCGTCGACGCGGACGACCGCGTCGCCACGGGGCTCGCGTCCGCCGCCGGCCGGCTCCAGCCGGATCTCCCGCGCGAAGGCCCCCTCCCGCCGCCGGTCGAAGCACCGGAGCACCCCCTCCGACCGGTCGTGCTTGAGCAGGTAGCGGGACATCGGCGGCGGGATCTCCGTCGGGCTTTCCGCCTCCTCCCGGTTCGCATCGCCGGACGCGTGCCGGGTCTCCACCGTCTCCCACAATACCTTCGGGGCCGCCCCGACGTCGAGAAGGGAGAGGTATCCGTCCTGGCGGAACTGGGAGTAGACGACGAGCCGGTCGGGCGCGATCCAGCGCAGGGCGCCGGGGACCCGGGGGTCAATACGCCGCGCGGCCCCATTCCCGAGAAGCTCGGCGAGACGCAACTCGCGCGGGGGCGCCTCGCCGACGGCGTCCGCGATCTCGATCGTGCCCGCGTCGTGTGCGACGGCGATCCGGCCGTGCGCGGCCTCCAGCACGAGAGGAGGCGGGGAACCGTCGCGGCTGCTCTGCGCCGGCGGGCGCCGGGAAAGCTGGATCGGCGTCTCCCGCAAGGCGCGTGCGAACAGGTCGAAGACCTGCAGCTCCGACGCGCCCCGCAAGTACGCCAGCCACCCGTCATCCCGGTCGAGCGCCATCCGCACCGGAGCCCCCCCCGAATCCGCCGCCCCGGGCCCGATCCGGCGTCCCGTCCAGCCGTCGATCACCTCCACCCGGTGGATTCCGTCCGTGCGCTCCTCGCCCTCCTCCGAGCCCGCGGCTCCGACCTGCACCAACGCGCGGGCGAGCAGGTCTTCGGCAGGCAGGACGAGTTCCCCGATCCGAGTGTCGATGAAAACGCCGGGCGGATAGACACGCTCCCAGAGGAGGCGGCCGGTCGACGCCTCCAGGCCCGCCAGCCGGGTCTCGTGACGCGGCCCTCGGTGGGAACCGTCAAGCCGGGCGGAACGCCCGCCGCGCACGAAGACGCGGCCGCCGATGACCACGGGCCGCTGGACCGGCTCCGGCTCGTCCGCCTCGCCTTCCTGCGCCGCATCGATCGGGCGGTATCGGACGAAGACGCAACGGCGGGAGGCGAAAAGGGCCTCCACACGAATACGGGGGTCCCCGGAAGGGGGAAAAACCCAGTGCGCCAGGCCCTCCGCCCCCCTCCCGGGGGTCACCGCCGCGACCCGGTCCTTCCACGCGACGGCCAGCGCGCCACCGGGGATCCAGGCGGCCAAGTCGGGGCGAACTTGCGGCTCGCGGTCCTCCGGCCAGGGGCCGGGGATCAGGGTGGTCGATAGAATCCGGTCTCCGCGCCGGACATCCAGCCGCAGCGGAAGGCCGGGCCGCGCCCCGGCCAGCGCCTGCCGCGTCTCGTCCGGCCCGACCGGGCGGCCGTCGATCCGGACGATCACGTCGCGGTCCTTCAGCCCCGCATCGTCGGCCGCCTTGCCGGCGGGTCCGGGATACTTGAACACGCCGTCCCGGGTGCCGGCGGCGGGATCGTCGATCAGCTCGAAGCCGACGTCGCCCTTCGGGCAAGGGGCGGTCCAAACGCGTTCCTGGGCGTCGAGACTCCAGAGGATCAGCGCGGAACCGCGCGCGAGCAGGAGGCTCCCCGGCTCGATCGGCGGAGGGGTAACAAGGGCGGTCGGATCGGGGAAACAGAGACGATGGCCGGAGACCGTCTCCTCCCGGTGCCGGCCCGGGGCGAGATCGAGCGTGACGGCCGGAAGGCGCGGGAGGACGGGGGGCGCGATCGCCGCGAGGCGATCCGCGACGGCGTCGCGGACGGTGCGCGGGGCGGCGCCGGGGACCTCCGCCGGGACGGCGGCGTCCGGAGCGATCCGGGCGGCGGCGACAAGGGCCCTTCGAGCCGCCTCGGGCTCGGCGACAGCGGCAAGTGCCAGAAGCGCTTCGGCCCGGCGCCCCGGGTCGGGACACGCCGTATCCAGATAGTGCGCCAGGGCCGAGGACGCACCGGCGCGCCCGGCCGGCCCCGCCGCCGCGAGCGCGGCGCGTCGGCGCGCCGCGTCCCAGGCCGCGTCGCTGTGCGGGAACCGCTCGATCACGGCGGCAAGCGCCGCATCCACCGCCGGGGGCGGCGGAGCGCCCGCCTCCTGCCGCGGGAGCCGCTGCAGAGCGTCCGACAGCGCGGCGGCAGCGCGATCCTCCACCGCGCGGTAAACCCCGCGACCGCGGGTCGCGATCAGGTCCGCCACGCGTTCCGAGGCGATGTGCCGAGCGCGGGCGCGCCTCACGGCCGGGTCCCCGTCCGCGGGCATCGCGACGACGAGGGCCTCGGGCACGCGCTCGATCACCTCCTGGGCGGCCCCGACCGCTTCCGTGACCGCTTGCGATCCGTCCGCCCCGACCGCCGGCCCGAGCGCAAGATGGGTCCGGGAGGCGAGCAGCAGGAGATTCGCCTGGAGATCCGGACGTCGGGCGTGGGGATTGACGCGACGGAGGGTCTCGAGGGCCTCGGGCAACCGGCGCCGGTCACCGGCCGCGACGAGGGCCTCCACATGGCCGAATGCGCTGCGGCAGAGCGTCTCGCGCCCGGCGTCGAGCCGGGAATCGTCGGCCGGCGCCCCGGTTTCAAGCAGGGCGAGGGCGCGAAGCAGGACGTCCGTGGCCTCCGCAAATCGGCGGCTGGCGAAGAGGCGCCGGCCGTGCGCAAGCAGGGACGGGGGATGGGGGGGGGAAAGGGCCACCTCCCCGGCGGAGAACCGGCCGAGCTCCGCATAGGTCGCCACCTGCTCGCGCCCCGTGACGACGAGCAGGTCCCCCGCAAAGGTCACGTGGCCCGCGTCCGACTCCTCCACCCACGGCCGCGGGGCCGTATCGACGATCTTCAGCGTCGCCATGTCGTAGCGCAGCAGGCCGCTCTTGAGCGGAAGATAGAGGACGCCGCCGGCGAACGCCCCGCGGGCCACGACGGGTTCGGGCGGCTGGGAGAGCCCGGGATCCCGGGACGCCCCCTCCAAGAAATGACAGGTCAACTGGCGCCCGGCCAGAAAGACCGCGCGGCGGGGGACGAGACCAACGGGGTGAACGCCCACGAGAAAAGGCGTCTCCACCGCGTTGCCAAAGGCCTCGGCGAGGGCTCCGGTGCGGGCATCGAAACGGAAGGCGCGGGCGGCGTCCTGGGGGAGGACCACCAGGTGCGCCCCGCTCACGACGGGGAGGTTGACGGGACGCACGGCCTCCCGACTCGGCTCCGAATCGTCCGCCTCGGCGGGGTAGCGGGTCATCCAGAGCACGCGGCCGTCGGCGCCGTCGAGTGCGGCGACGGCTCCGATGTTCGTCAGACAGAAAACGACGCCGGCCGACTCCGCCACGCAGGGGACGCGGCTGCCGATATCCAGGACGTTGCGCCAGCCGGTGCCGCCGCGGGGGGCGGAGGCGAGGTAGCGCTTCCAGAGGAGCGCCCCCGAGTCGGCGCGAAAGGCGCAGACGTAAACCTCGTGGTCGTTCTGGCGCACGAGGCCGGCGGCGAAAACGCGGTCGCCGGCGGGAACGACGGGGGAGAGAAACTGGAGGGGCGAATCCCGCCGCGCCTCTGCGGGGCCGGCCGCCCCGGCGCGCCCGCTCCCGAAGGCGTCCCAGAGCAGGCGGCCCGTCGGGATGTCGTAGCAGCAGATCGTCCGGGGGCCCTCCGGCATCCGGTCCCACCGGACGGCAAAACCGGCCTGAGGAGGCTCGCGATCCGAGTCCGAGGGAAGCATCAGGTTGGCGTAGACGCGGCGGCCGTCGGCGACGCAGGCAAGGATGGCGCCGCCGAGCAAATGGGTCGCGGCCCGGTCGCCCGTGCGGCCCCCCGGGGGATTCCGCCAAAGGATGCGGCCGTTCCCGGGATCGAAGGCGACAATGCGGCGCCCGTTCTGCACGATCACCGCGTCGCGTCCCTCCTCGTCGCGCGCCGTCGCGGACCAGAAGGGGGAGGCCAGACGATTGCGGGCGTCTGCGGGAAGGGAGGCCGCGAAGAGCGCCGCCTGCTGCCGCTGCTCAAGATCCTCCGCGGTCAGCGTCCCTTCCTTCTCGAAAAGCGGCATCGGATCGCTGAGCCGCAGGTCGTTGGCAAGAAGGCGGGGGTCCTCGGGCCGGGTGCGCGGCCGGTCGGGGCGGTCCAGCCATTGCAGGGGAAGCCCGTCCTCGTCCACCCGTGCGACGGGGAGACCTGCGGGAGCGCTTGACGCCGGGGGACGGAGGGAGAGGGAAGCCCGGTCCAAGGCCTCCGACAGCGCAGCGCCCGAGAGGAGCGTTCCCGCGAAACGGACCGGGGGGCCGGCGAGGCGCGCCCGCACGGCCCCGTCCTCCGTCTCCTCCCCGAGCAGGCGCCGCGCCATCAGGAGGCGCGCCGCCACGAGGACGGGGGATATTCCGGGGGAAGGGTAGAGGCGAAGCAGCCGGTCCCAGAGCCGCTCCGCCTCGGCCACCCGCCCCGCGCAGAACAGGCGCTCGGCCAGCAGGTGGGCCGCCTCATCGCCCAGCGTCGAGAAGAAATAATCCGTGACGATCGTCTCGAGGTGCTCCGTCCGACCGTCCCGGGCCCAGGCTTCGATAAGGCCTTGCGCGGCCGCATCGTATTCCGCCCGATAGGCGGCCAGCCCCTCCGGGGGATAGGCCGCCACTCGAAGGGCGATGTACTCGGCCGTCCCCACGTAGCGGGGCGCCCCCCGCGCTTCCTTGAGCGGGCAAAGGTGGTCCGCGTTCCGCGCCAAGGCCCGCTGGTACCGCCCGAGCGCCTCGCGCCACCGGCCCGCCTTCTCGAGCTCCTCCGCTTCGCCCAACAGGCGCTTGACGCCGTCGTCCTCCTCGTAGGAAAGCGGGTTGCGCGCCGGCGCCTCGTCCGCCTCCGGACGGGCCTCCGCGAAGGAAAGGAGAAGCAGGGCAGAAAGAAAAGCGAAAAACCATCGGCGGCAAGCGGCCGCCGGCCGACCGGGGGCCGGTGCATCCGGGGACATGAAAGGCATCGCGAACCGGGATCCGAGGCGGCCGGCCGGGGGGGGATCGAACCCGCCCGTCGCCGCCCGTCACTTGTACTGGCGCAGCAGCCCGATCACCTGCTGGATCTCGGCATGCACGCGCCGACTCTGCACCACCATCAGCAGCCCGTTGTTCAGGGTAATCGACGCGTTCGGGTTCTCGTCCCACGTCGTCCCGCCGCAATTTTTCTTCACCATATCGACGATGAAGTCCTCCGTCAGGACTTTCGTCTCCTCGGTCAGGGTGAAGGTGGCGCCGGCCAGGCCCGTCGAGGCCCCCGGCGCCTTCAGCTCGATGACCGGTCCCGGGTGGTCCTGGATCTTCATCAGCAGGTCCCGGACGTCGTAGATCCTCAGGACCACCTCCTTGTCGACGTCCTCCTTGAGGACGATCATCAGGACGCCGTCGCGGTAGACCGCCCCGAGGTTCTTGCCCGCGAGGAGAAGCTTGAGGGCCGACTTGAGCGGGATGTCCTTGACCTTCAGACTGACCTTCAGCTCGTCGCCCGGAAACCGCTCCCGGACCTTCGCGTCGATGACGAAGTCGATCCCGGAGAAGCTGCGGAGGAAGTCAAGGGCGTCGGGGAGAGGGGTGTCGGCCAGCTCGAGCGAGACCTTCAGGTTGTTCAGCTTCGAGAGGATCTGCTCGCGGCGGTCGGCCGCCTCGAGGGAGGGCCCCTTGCCCAGGTCAGCCGCGGACGAAGCCGGCTCGCGTGCGGGGCGCGAATCGGGCGCCGGGGCAGCCGCTGCCGCCAGCGCCCCGCACGCCAGGATCAGGCATCCGCCCGCCAGGGGGGTCTGCATGCCGAGCGCTCCGATCCGACACGCCGCATCCGGGGGCGCGGAATCGGCCTCCCCGGCTGCCGCGTCCACCCGCCTCCGCAGGGCGGCGGCGGGACTTCCTGTATACATTAGACGAAGCGATCCCCGAAAGGTAAAGGGTTTTTCCACCGGTTTTCGGGGGCTGGCACCTTTGCACCAGCGTCGTCGACAGGAGGTCGATGCGCGCATTATACTGCTCCATGCGCCGCCGGAGACGCCGGAACGGACTTCAGGGAATGGACGCCGCATGACCCTTGCCGACCTGATCGCCGCCGCCCACCTCGCCCTGGTGGCCTTCGTCGTGCTCGGCGAGGCCGCGATCCTCGCGGGCGGATGGCGGGGATGGGACTGGGTCAGGAACAGGGTCTTCCGCCTGGCCCACGTGGGAGTGATCGTCGTCGTCGCCTTGGAGGCGCTCACGGGCACGCTCTGCCCGCTGACGCGGTGGGAGTTTGAGCTGCGGGAGGCGTCCGGGGAGGGAGGACGGCCCGGGACGTTCGTGGGGAGACTGATACACGCACTGCTGTACTATGACGCCCCGCCCTGGGCCTTTACGGCCGCCTATGTCGCCTTTGCCGCCCTCGTGATCGCAACCTGGACGCTCGTTCCGCCGCGGCGGGGCCGGTCGCGTTGAGTCCCCCGCCCGTTCGGGGAATGCAACCGATCAGGTCAACTCGTCCTCCCACAGGACCTCCACCTTCTCGACGAAAACACCCCCCCAGTAGCTTCCGCAGCGCACCCAGCCCCTCCGGGACCCTCCCTCTGGAGTCCGCACGGTCACGCGATAGACCATCTGGGACTTCGAGGAATTCCAGAAGAAGGGGCCTTGGCGAATCCAGCAGTACCGGCAGCCCTGAAGCCGAAACCCGTTGCTCTTGGCCCACGCCTCGATCATGCGCCGGGCTCGCGAGGTGCACCAGAGCTGCAGCAGGACGGCGACCCCGATGATGAGGAGCGCGAACAGAAGGATGGACGGCTGCGGCATGCGATCACCCGGGTGTTCCTGAAACCATCCTGGGAATTCTATGCAACGGGGACCGGCCGTCAATCGGCACAGCGACTCGAGTTACCCCGCACTTCCGGTAAAGAACGCCCTCCGAACCCCGATGGATTGGGGCCCGCCCACCAATCCCGGGGTACAGAGGGCTTGTCCTGCGCCGATCCGCAGCCATGCCAGGATCGGCCCTGTGAATGATTTCCTCTCCCATCACGGGCGGCACGGGCGTGCCGCCCCTCGTCTCCGAATCCGACGGATGGCTCGCCGGGGATCAGCCCGAAAAGTCCGGGGGAACTTGAGGCACACCGGACGGAGGGACGTCAAACGGCGGAACTCATTCCCGCTCGACTCCCGCCCGAGGTGAAAAGACATCGGCGGGTTCAGCCCCTTCAACGTCGTCGGCCGGTCTTCGGGGAAGGGTCAGACTCAGGCGGGAAGCGGCAAGGGGGGCGACAAGATGAAAATCGAAGCTAGAGAAACCGCAGGGTGCGCCCTGAAGGATTTGAACCTTCGGCCCGCTGATTAAGAATCAGCTGCTCTACCGGGCTGAGCTAAGGGCGCGGAGAACGTGGAATTGTAGCCGAGCGGCCGTCGAAGTCAACCCTTCCTTCACCCTCATCCGGCGGGATCGATCAGGCCCCGTGCACCTTGACGGACACCGTGTAATAGGCGGCCACGCTCTCGCCACGGCCGTCCCGGATCCGGTTGCAGACCTTGCCCCATGGCCAAAACGTGAAGTCCCGCCCCTCGTCCTTGATGCCCGGGTACTGCCCGCCGTCCACCTCCATCATAAACCACTCCCCCCCGTGGTGTCGCCGAAAGACCTCGCCGACGTAACTGCCGAAGGTTTTCGAAAAGACGGCAATCACCTCGTCCGTCACCGGCTTGACGGTCGTGGCCCGATGGATCTGGTCGAGGATCTGCTCGACGCGGGAAATGCTCTCCTCGCTCCCGTCCAAGTCCACATGGAATTTGGACTGGGCCATCCGGACGGCATCCGCGGCGTATTTCTGGACGATCTGAAGAAGCAGCGCATCGGCCGGCATGGACCACCTCCCGGACCACGCCTCTCGCAGGGCGTATACGTTATTATAGAGAGGAAGCCGGGACGGGTAAAAGGGGAACGGCTCCGCCTCAAGTCCCCCCCCGCACTTTCAGCCCATAAGAAAGCCCTCTGAACCACGATGGCATAAAGTCCGGCGGTAACTTGGGCGCATCCCCGTTGCTGATCGCGACGCGAGGCGGTACACTGCTATGGAACAAGGCGAAGGAGCCCGCCATGATCCCTCTCCGCCGCCTGTGCCTCCTCCTCCTCGCATTCGTCCCCGCCCGGCCCGCGCGCACGGACATCCTCGTCCTCCAAGACGGCAAGCGCATCGAGGGGGAGGTCGTCGAGGCGGGAGACGTCTACCGCATCACGACGAAGTACGGCGCGTTGACCATTCCCAAGACGGAGGTCCGGGATCGGATCCCCTCTGGCGCGGCGGCGCCGGCGCCCGAAGCGCCGGTTCCGCCTGGCTCGCGCCCGCCCGCGGCACCGTCCCCAGACATCCTGACGCCGCCCGCCGCTCCCAAGTCCCCTCCCACCCCTCCCGGGCGCCAGGACGAGGACCTGATCGCCCATTACCCGTTCGACGGCGACGCGACCGACGCGAGCGGGAACGGGCACCACGGGACGATCCTCGGGGCGGTCCCGTCGCCGGACGGGAAAATCGGAGGCGCCCTCGCCTTCAACGGAAAGGCGCACGTCGCCCTCCCGGCCGCCGCGACCGCGGGACTGAAGCGCTTCACATTCGCCCTCTGGATGCAGACGTCCCCGCGCGAGGCTCCGCCCCCCCCGGCGTTCTGGCGGCAGCCGACGCTCCTCGGTGCCGCCACCAGCGGCTGGGGCTCGCAGGATGTGGGCCTTTTCGTCGTGGCGGGCCGGGCGGGGTATTTCCACGGCCTGTCCCCCCGGCGCGACGCCTTCTTCCGATCGGCGGCGGTCCTCGCCGACAACGCCTGGCACCACGTGGCCCTGACCAATGACGGGGAACGCGTCCGGCTCTACGTGGACGGCCGGCTGGCCGCCGGAGAACACGTGGTGTTCGGGCCGCCGGACCCGCCGAAGCCGTCGCGGGACGAGACCACTCCCTCGGGGCAGGCGCTTGCGCCGCACCCGCTCTTCGTCGGCGCCTCCGCCGCGCGGGAGGTCGGGGAGAACGTCGCCTGCTTTTTCGAGGGGTCGATCGATGACGTCCGGATCTGGGGCCGTGCCCTGGCCCCGGCCGAGATCGCCGCCCTCGTCAATCAGGCCTCGGCTCCCCGGGTCCGTCTCCCCGAACCGGACACCGCTGCGCAGAAGGAGGCCGAGCGGTCGATCCGCGACCGCCATCGGCTGGAATACGGGAAACGGGCCGCCGCCGATCTGTTGGCCCTGGCCCGCACCCTGCTGGACGAGGCGGCGGAGGCACGAAATGACGCGGCCGCACGATACGTCCTCTGCCGCGAGGCGCGCGATCTGGCCGCCCAGGCGGGGGATGCAGCGGAAGCGGTACGGGCGGTTGACCGGATGGCACGGGACTTCGACGTCGAGGCCCTCCCGATGAAGGCGGACGCGATGAGCGCCGCGTTGCGGTCCGTCCGCACCCCGGAGGCCGCCGAGGCCTTCGCCGCGTGCGCGCTGGACCTCGTCGAGGAGGCCGTCGCGGCCGACCGCTACGACACGGCCGCCTCCCTGCTGGCGCGGGCCGAGTCGGCCGCGCGCCAGGCCCAGAGCCCGGCGCTCCTCGACCAGGCGCGCGAGCGGCGGAAGCGCGTCGAGTCCCTGCGGAGCGAATACCAGGGAATCCGCGACGCCCTGAAGGCGGTCGAGGCCGGCTCCAACGACCCGGGCCAGAGCTTGGCCGCAGGACGTTATCTCTGCCTGTCGAAGGGCGACTGGGACCGGGGGCTTCCCATGCTGGCCCGGGGGTCGGACGCGACCTTGAAAGCTTTGGCCGAGCAGGAGCTGGCCCGACCGGAGACTCCCGAAGAACAGGCCGCGCTCGGCGACGCCTGGTGGGAGGCCGGCACGGCCAAAGGGGGAAGTCTGAAGGCGCGCTGCCAGGATCGCGCGGCCGACTGGTACGAGCGCGCGCTGCCCGCCGCGACCGGCCTCGCCCGCCAGCGGATGGAGTCCCGGATCGAGTCCGCGCGGGGCGGCGCGGCCGAGGGCGGCATCCCGCGCCGAGGCCTCGTCTTCTGGGTCGATCCCGGCCGCGCGGGCGGGCCCGAGCCGCTGCGCGAGCTGGTCTCCGGCGCGCGGCCGTCGAAGTCCACCGTCGCGCCCGCGCCCGCCGGCGTCCCCGCCATCGCCTTCGCCCGGACAGAGGTCGAGTACCCGGCCTCGCCGGCCGTCCAGGCGATCGAGCGCGAGGGGACGATCGTCGCGTGGGTCCGGCCCGACCCGGAGAACACCGCCGGCGGCGTGGTCGACCGGTACGAGGGGAACCACGACGACGTCTCGCTCTGGGTCTACAACGGCCGCCTGGCGGAATGCATCAACTGGCCGGAGACGAGCTGCTGGCCGCCGACCCGGTTCTCGGAGACCCGCGTCCCGTCGGACCGGTGGTCCCTGGCGGCGATGACCTGGGACGCGAAGACGCTGACGTTCTACCTGGACGGGAGGCCGGACGGCAGCCACCCGCTGCCGGCGATCCCGAAACGGGGCGGGACCGTCGTGAACCTCGGGAGCAACCCCCCCGGCGGCCGGGAGCCCTACCTGGGCCTGATCGGCGCCGTCCTGATCTACAACCGCGCCCTCCGGCCGGCCGAGATACAGAGCCTCTACCAGGCGACCCGGAGCCGGTTCCGGTGAGCCCCCCTTCCCTCGCGGCGCCGGCGTCAGTTTGACGCTCCGCCGAACGCCGCCCGCGCTCCGCGCGCCACGAAACATTGACGCTCCGCCCCTCCCGCCGGACAATGCCTCCCATGCGGCTTCTCCCTTCCGCCGCCGCGATCGTCTCGCTCGCCGCCGCGCTGCTCCCGGCCGGCGCCGAGACGATCGTGGGCCGGCTCGTGGCCTCCCCCGAGCCCGGCTGGCCCCAGTGGCGCGGCCCGCGCCGAGACGGGATCTGCGACGAGAAAGGCCTCCTCCCCGCCTGGCCCGAGGGCGGCCCGAGGCTCCTCTGGAAGGCGGAGGGGCTCGGCCGCGGCTGGGCCGCCCCGGTCGTCACCGGCGGCACGATCTACCTCGCGGGCGACGTCGGCGGCGACTGCGTCGTCTTCGCCCTGGACCTCGAGGGCAAGCCCCGGTGGCGGACGCCGAACGGCCCCGCCTGGCGGAAGAGCTACCCCGGCGCGCGCGCCAGCTGCGCCGTCCGCGACGGCCTCGTCTACCACCTCAACGGGCACGGGCACGTCGCCTGCCTCGACGCGGCGACCGGCGGCGTCCGGTGGACGGTCAACATCCTCGACCGGTTCGAGGGGAAGGTCATCACGTGGGGGCTCGCCGAGTGCCTCCTCGTCGACGGGCCGCGGCTCGTCGTCACCCCCGGCGGCCGGAAGGGGCTCGTCGCCGCGCTCGACCGGGAAACGGGGAAGACGGTCTGGACGAGCGAGGCCGTCCCGGGCGAGAACGCCAGTTACAGCTCGCCGATCCTCTTCGAACTCGGCGGCCGCCGGCATCTCGTCTCCTGCTCCTCGAAGCACGTCTTCGGGGTCGACGCCGACACGGGGAAGGGGCTCTGGCGGATGCCGCGCCCCACGCGCCACGAGGCGATCTGCACGACGCCCGTCCTCGCGGGCGACGGCGTCTTCGTCACCAGCCCCGACGGCTTCGGCGGGGCGCGCTACCGGATCCTCGGCGCGACCGCCGACACGGCCCGCGCCGAACAGGCCTGGGAGTGCCCGCTCGACACCCTGCAGGGGGGGACGGTGCTCGTCGACGGCACGATCTACGGCTCGGGATGCACCGGCCTCCGGGGGTGGGCGGCGATCGACGCGGCGACGGGACGCGTGCGGTACGGGACGAAGGACCTCGCCGCGGGCGCCGTCATCTGGGCGGACGGGCGGCTCTACGTCCTGGCCCAGGACGGCATGGCGGCGCTGCTGGCGCCGGGCGACTCCGCCTTCGAGATGGCCGGCCGCTTCCGCCTGGTCGAGGCGATACCGAACGACGCGTGGGCGCATCCCGTGATCTGCGACGGGCGGCTCTATCTTCGCTATCACGACACGCTCTGGTGCTACGACGTGCGCGGCGGACAGGGCCGGCAAGCGCCCGCCGGAGGGACCGACCGGTGAAACCGCGGATGAGCGCGGGGACCGCCGATCCGGTCGAGCAATCCGAACGCGGGAATTCGAGCCGGAACCGTTTCGACACTAAACAGAGGCCGCGACGTCGCGGACGGGATCGGGAGGGGGCCCCGCCCGCGCCTGAGCACCGCCGGCTCACCTTCGCCTCCAATCCGCGCGGAAAACCGCTTGCCCACCGGCCCCCCGCCGTTTATGCTCTCTGCTTCCGGTCCGCCGGCGAACCCCGGGGACCGGGCGTCGTGGAATACCCGAGGGTCCGATTTGCAAGGAGCACCGACATGACGAGCAGCCTGTCCGGGATGACGCGGCGGGACCTGATGCGGGCGGCGGCGGCCGGGGCGGCGGCGGCCGCCCTCCCCGGCGAGCTGCTGGCGGCGGCCGCGAAGGCCGGCATCGGCATCTCCGTCCAGCTCTATTCCGTCCGGGGCGACTGCGGCAAGGACTTCGACGCCGCCCTGGAGCAAATCGCCAAGATGGGCTTCGCCGGCGTCGAGTTCGCCGGTTACCACAAGTACGGCGGCAAGGCGGCGGAGCTCAAGAAGCGCCTCGACGACCTGAAGCTCAAGGCGACGGGGACGCACATCGGCGCCGGATCCCTCCGCGGCGACGCCCTCAAGGGGACCATCGAGTTCCACCAAGCCATCGGCTGCAAGTACCTCATCTGCCCCGGCGACGGCGCCTTCTCCCACCCCGAGAAGAGCAAGGAGTTCGCCGAGATGATGAACAAGGCCATGGAAACCCTCCGTCCACTCGGAATGGCCTGCGGCTACCACAACCACACCGAGATCGCCAAGGTCGACGAGGCGACGAAGAAGACCTATTGGGAGCTCTTCGCCGAGCGGACCGACAAGGACGTCGTCCTCCAGCAGGACATCGGCTGGACCTGCGCCGCCGGGCTCGACCCGGTCGAGCTGATCAAGAAGCATCCCGGCCGCACGAAGATCCCCCACTTCAAGCCGACCGTCGTCAAGAACGAGGCGGGCAAGAAGGCGATTTTCGGCGAGGACTCGGTGCCCTGGAAGCCGGTCATCGAGGCGTGCTATGCCGTCGGCGGGACCGAGTGGTTCGTCCTCGAGCAGGAGGCGTACCCGGACGGCAAGTCCCCGATGGAGTGCGTCGAGCTCTCCCTGGCCGGCATGAAGAAGCTGCTGGCGGCGATGGGCAAGAAGTAGGCGCGCGAGCGTCGCGATCCCGACGGGCCCCGGCGCGGACGCCGGGGCCCGTTTTGCTTCCGGGGAGGACGCATGGCCGGCCGGCGGATCGTGGCCATCCTGGGCAGCTACCGGCGGGACGGGACCTGCGCCGCCGCGGTCCGCGAGATCCTCGCGGCTGCGGCGGACGCGGGGGCCGAGACCCTTCCGATCAACCTCCTCGACCGGCGCGTCGAATTCTGCGCCAACTGCCGGTCGTGCACCCAGGCGCCGGGCCCCGCGCGGGGCCGGTGCGTCCACGACGACGACCTGGACGGGATCCTGGCGGAGGTGGAGCGCGCCGACGCCCTCGTCCTCGCCGCGCCCGTCAATCTCTACAATGTCAACGCCCTCACCCGCCGGTTCATGGAGCGCCTCGCCGGATTCGCCCACTGGCCGTGGGGCCGGCCGGGGCCGAAAATCCGAAACCCGGCCCTCACGAAGGAGGCGGTGCTTGTGACCTCCAGCGCGATGCCGGCGCCCCTGGGACGGCTCTTCACCGGCGCCGTCCGGGCCCTGAAAGCGACCGCGCGCCTGCTGGGGGCGCGACCCACGGAGACCATCTTCATCGGCCTGGCCGCGCAGCGGGAACGGCAGCCGCTGGCGCCGAAGATCGTCGCGCGGTGCCGGCGGGCCGGCCGGCGGCTGGCGGGGGCGCGCGGCGAAAACGAATAGGATCGGCGTGCTCCGCGTGAAGCGTCGAGGGCGCTGCGTGGGCGTTGGGCGTCGCCGGGGATCCATGGACGAAGGGGGCCCCGCGACACCTCCCCGGCCCCCCTGTCGTCGCGGCGGGCCCGTCCCGTTCCGGCGGCACCGCGGCTACGCCCGGCGGCGGCGGTATCCCCGCGGCGACACGCCCGTGACCTGGCGGAAGACCCGCGAAAAATAATACGCATCCTCGTACCCCACCCGCGCCGCCACCTCGCGGATCGCCAGCGGCGTCGTGTCGAGCAGCCGGCAAGCCTCCTGAATCCGCAGGTGGATGTGGTACTCGAGCGGGGGAAGCCCCGTGCGGCGCCGGAAGACCGCGGCGAAGTGGGGGACGGACAGGCAGGCGTGGCGCGCCATCTCCGCCACCCGGAGCGGCCGGTCGACGTGCGCCGCGAGGAAGTCCAGCCACCCCGCCACGTCGTGCGGCTCCAGGGCTCGCGCCTGCGGCGCATAAGCCGGGTTGTCGTAGACGAGCAGGCCGAGCAGGTGGCGAACGGCGTGGGAGAGGTAGATGAGGCGATCCTCGGCGTAGCCGCGACGGAGCGCCCCGTACGCGTCGCGGAAGATGCGCACCAGGCGGCGGCGCGTCGCGGGCGCGACGGCCAGCCGCGCCGTCCCCTCCGGCAGCCGCCGCAGGTAGGCGGCCGCATCGTCGCCGTCGAAGTGCACCCAGTGGATCGACCAGGGCCGGCCGGTGTCGGCCCCGTACGCGTGGGGGGCGCCCTTGGGAACGAGGACCGCCTCGCCGGCCCGGACCGTCTCCCGCCGGCCGCGAACCTCGACCCAGCCGGCGCCGCCGACGCAGAGCAGCAGAATGTGCTGCCCCGCCCCGGCCGGTCGCTCCTTATAGTGGTAGCGGGCGCGGGGATACCAGCCGATGTCGGTGACGAACAGGGGGCGGACGAGCAGATGCCGCGCCGCCCGGGCGAGAAGCGGCCGGGGGATGACGTGCATCACCTGGCCGGCAAACCCCTCGGCCTTCGCCGGCCCGTCCGTTCTGTTCCGGGGCGGGCTCATGGTTTGCGCGTCCTGCGTCGAGCCGCGGGGCGGGGCGGCGCCGCACGAGGAGCGCCCGCCACCGGTCCCCGCGCCATTAAATCGTCCATCTTTTTCCGCGTCCAGTCTATTGCCGCTCCCGCCGGACGAGGGCATAATTTCCGGCGCGCCCCTCCGAAGGGAGGACTCCCGTGGCGACCCCTCCGGACCCGTCGCTCTCGCTGCAGGCCGCCGACGTGGCCGTCTTCGGCGCCTTCTTCGCCCTCGTCATCGGCGTCAGCCTCTGGAAAAGCCGGCGGGGGAAGGGAAGCGAGGATTACTTCCTCGCCGGGCGCGGGCTCCCCTGGTGGATCATCGGGATCTCCATCGTCGCCGCCAACATCTCGACCGAGCAGTTCGTCGGCATGGCCGGGCAGGGGGCGGGCGACATCGGCCTGGCGGTCGCCAACTGGCAGCTCGCCGGCACCGTGGGGATCGTGGCCATCGCCTTCACCCTCCTCCCTCGGTTCCTCCGGGCCGGCATCTACACGATGCCCGAGTTTCTCGAATACCGCTACAACGTGGCGGCGCGCTCGGTCATGGCGCTCATCACCGCCGCCATTTACGTCCTGGTCCTTCTTGCCGCCGTCCTCTACTCCGGCGCCCTGACCCTGCGAAAGCTCTTCGACCTGCCGCTGGTGCAGGGCGTCTGGATGATCGGGGCGATCGCGACGCTCTACACCCTCTGGGGCGGCCTGAAGGCGGTGGCGTGGGCGGATCTTTTCCAGGGAACGGCGCTGCTGGCGGGCGGCCTCCTCCTCTTCGCCCTGGGGCTCCACGCCTGCGGAGGATGGGCGGCGTTCGCCGCGCGCAACGCGGACCGGCTTCACATGATCCGGCCGGCCTCCGACGCGGGGCTGCCCTGGACCGGCGTCGTCTTCGGCATGTGGATCGTCATGATCTATTACTGCGGCCTGAACCAATTCATCGTCCAGCGTAACCTCGCGGCGAAGACGCTGCGGGACGGCCAGCTGGGGGTGATCTTCGCGGGCGCCCTCTGGATCCTCGTCCCCTTCGCCGTCGTCATGCCGGGCATCATGGCCGCCCAGCTGTACGGCGACGCGCTGGGGAGCCCCGACGAGGCGTTCCCGACGCTGCTCCGACGGCTCACCCCGCCGGGGCTGCGCGGATTCATGTTCGCCGCCATCGCCGGCGCCGTCGTCAGCTCCCTCGCCTCCATGCTCAATTCCGCCTCCACCATTTTCACCTTGGACGTCTATCACCGGCTGATCGACCGGGATGCCCCTCCGGAGCGCTTGGTCCGGCTGGGAAGGACCCTGACGCTCGCCTTTGTGTCGATCGGCTGCCTGCTGGCGCCGATGCTGGACGACCCGGCATTCGGGGGCGTCTTCAACTACATCCAGAAGTTCCAGGGGTATATCTGGCCGGGCGTGGTGGCGGCCTTCCTCTTCGGGCTCGCCGTCCCGCGCGCGCCCGCCGCATCGGGCGTCGTCGCCCTGGTGGCCGGCCCGATCCTCTACGGTCTCCTCCAGCGATTCGCGGAGGGAATTCACTTCCTCCTTCAGGTGCTGCTGTCGTTCGGCATCCTCTGCGCGATCCTCGGCGCGATGACCGCGATCGCCCCGCTGAAAGAGCCCCGGAGGCTCCCGGAGCGCGCCGAGATGAACGTCCCGACGGAGCCCCTGGTGCGGTGGGCCGGCGCGGCCGTCCTCGCCGCCGTCCTCGCGTTTTACCTCGCTTTCTGGTAGGCCGCGGATCACAGGACGGCCCCCGGCGTCGCGGGGACGCCCGCGCTGTCGGATCGGAACGATCGACCATGACCCCCCGCGAGCGCATCCGCACGGCCCTGGACCATCGCGAGCCGGACCGGCTCCCCGTCGATTTCGGCGGCGGGATGCAAACCGGCATGGCCGTCTCCGTCGTCTACAACCTCCGCCAGGCCCTGGGGCTCGACCGCCCCGGGACGCCCGTCAAGGTGATCGAGCCGTACCAGATGCTCGGCGAGATCGCCCCCGACCTCCAGGATGCCCTCGGCCTCGACGCCGTGCCGCTGGCCGGCTCCGGCACCATGTTCGGATTCCCGCTCGCGGACTGGAAGGCGTGGCGGATGCCCGACGGCACGCCGGTGCTCGTCCCGGGCGCATTCAACACCGATCCCGAGCCGGAGGGCGACCTCCTCCAGTACCCGGAGGGCGACCGGTCCTGCGGGCCCTGCGCCCGGATGCCGGCCGGCGGCCACTTCTTCGATGCGATCGTGCGCCAGGACCCGATCGACGGCGCGACCCTGCGCGTCGAAGACAATCTCGAGGAGTTCGGCACGGTCGGCGAAGCCGAGCTGGGCCGCTACGCGCGCGACGCGGACCGGCTCCGCGCCACGGGGCGCGCCGTCTTCGCCACCTTCGGCGGCCTCACCTTCGGCGACATCGCCCTCGTCCCCGCGCCGTGGCTCCGGCACCCGAAGGGAATCCGCGACATCGCGGAGTGGTACATCAGCACCGCCACCCGGCCGAACCACATCAAGGCGATTTTCGACCGGCAGGCCGCGATCGCCGTCGAGAACCTCGAGCGCCTCCACGCCGCCGTGGGGGACCGGATCGACGTGATCCAGACCAACGGGACCGACTTCGGCACGCAGCGCGGGCCCTTCTGCTCCGTCGCGGCCTACCGCGACCTCTACCTCCCCTACCAGAAGCGCGTGAACGGATGGATTCACGCCCACACCCCCTGGAAGACCTTCATGCACAGCTGCGGCGGGATCGAGCCCCTGATCCCGTCGATCATCGAGGCGGAGTTCGACATCCTCAACCCGGTCCAGTGCTCCGCCGCCGGCATGGACGCGGCGGCCCTCAAGCGAAAATACGGAACACGGATCGCCTTCTGGGGCGGGGGCGTCGATACCCAGCGGACGCTCCCCTTCGGCTCCCCCGACCAGGTGCGCGAGGAGGTGAAGGAACGCATCGAGACGTTCGCGGAGGGGGGCGGGTTCGTCTTCTGCACGATCCACAACGTCGTGGCCAACACGCCGATCGCAAACCTGCTGGCGATGTTCGAGACCGTGAAGCGGTACCGGTAACCCTCCGAGAGCCCGAGAGAAGGGAGAAGGCATGAAGACGATCCAAAGGCGGGGCGTCGGGGCCGGCTTGGCGATGCTGGCGGCGGGGTGCTTCGGGGCCGGGTGGCCGGCAGACGGCCGGGCGGCGGAAACTGGCGCGGCGGAGGGGAACACCGTCTGGCTGGCCGAGCTCGACCTCGCTCAGATGTCGGCCGGGTGGGGCGTGCCGCGGGCCGACCGCTCGATCCAGGAAAAGCCGCTGACCCTCGCCGGCCGGCGCTTCGAGCGCGGCGTCGGCACCCATGCCGAGAGCGAGCTGACGGTCGACCTGAAGGGAAAAGGCCGTTCCTTCCGCGCCGTCGTCGGCGTCGACGACGAGGTGGGCGAGACCCGCGGCACCGTGGTCTTCCGCCTGCTCGGGGACGGGAAGGAACTCTGGACGAGCGGCGTCATGAAGGCGGGCGACCCGCCGAAGGAGGCGCGCGTCGACCTGGCGGGCGTCGCCTTTCTGCGTCTTGAAGCCGGCGCGGCGGGCGACGGCATCGACTTCGACCACGCGGACTGGGCGGAGGCGCGGTTCGAGATGGAGCCGGGCGCGAAGCCGGCGGCAGCGATCCCCCCGCCGCCCCCGCGCGAGGATCCGGTCCTGCTCACCCCCCCTCCGCCGCGCGAACCGCGCATCAACGGGCCGTCCGTGTACGGCTGCCGCCCCGGCAAACCCTTCCTCTACCGAATCCCCGCGACGGGCGACCGGCCGATGGCCTTCGCCGTCGACGGTCTGCCGGGATCGTTCCACCTCGATGTCGAGACCGGGATCCTGTCCGGCGCCTCCCCGCTGGAGCCCGGCCGGTACGAGGTCCGGCTGCGAGCGAAGAACGCCCGCGGCGCCGCGGAGCGCCCCTTCGCGATCGTCGTCGGCGACACCCTGGCCCTCACCCCCCCCATGGGATGGAACGACTGGTACACCTTTTACGACCGGCCGACCGACGCCCTCATGCGCCAGGCCGCCGATATCCTCGTCGCCTCCGGCATGGCCGACCACGGCTACCAGTACGTCAACATCGACGACTGCTGGATGAACCGGCCGAACGCGAAGGACCCGGCGCTCGGCGGGCCGGCGCGCGACGCGGAGGGGCGGATCAACGCCAACGGACGCTTCCCCGACATGAAGGCCATGACCGATTACATCCATGCCAAAGGGCTTAAGGCCGGGCTCTACACCTCCCCCGGCCCCCTCACCTGCGCCGGGTTCTACGGCAGCCACCAGTACGAGGCCCAGGATGCCCGCCGCTTTGCCGAATGGGGCTTTGACTTCCTCAAGCACGACTGGTGCTCGTACGGACGGGTCGCCAAGAAAACCGAGGGCGAAGGGCTGGAATACTACAAGAAGCCCTATCGCCTCATGGGCGACCTGCTCAAGCAGCAGGACCGCGACATCGTGTTCAACCTCTGCCAGTACGGGATGGGCGAGGTGTGGACCTGGGGGGCCGAGGTCGGGGGGCACTGCTGGCGGACGACGGGCGACCTCGGGCTCGAGAAGGGCAAGCGCCTTCCCGGCTTCTACTCCATCGGCTTCAAGAACGCGAAGCTCTGGGAACACGCCCGCCCCGGCGCCTGGAACGACCCCGACTACATCCTCATCGGCTTCGTCGGCAACGCCCACAACATGAGCGAGCCCGCCAAGCCAACGCCCCTCACCCCACACGAGCAGTACAGCTACATGACGATGTGGTGCCTCATGGCGGCTCCGCTCTTCTACTCCGGCGACATCACCCGGCTCGACGAATTCACCCTCAACGTCCTCTGCAACGCCGAGGTGATCGAGGTGGATCAAGATCCGCTCGGGAAACAGGCGCGAATCGTCCGGAAGACGGACGAGGAGCTCGTCCTGGCCAAGCCGATGGCGGACGGCTCCCTGGCGGTGGGGCTCTTCAACCTCGCCGAGGAGCCGCGGACGATCGAGGCGGCGTGGCCCGATCTGGCGGTGAAGGGACACCAGCGCGTTCGCGACCTCTGGCGGTGGAAGGATCTCGGGGTCGCCGAGGGCGCGTTCCGGGCCGAGGTTCCCCGCCACGGCGTCGCCCTCGTCCGGCTTTGGCCCGACAAGGGGGAATAGCGCATACCCGGCGGAAACCGCCCCCCCGCTTCCACGGGGCCCGCGCGACTCCGGACGGCGCCGCGGACCGCGGCTGTGCCGTCCGGCTCAGGGCTACCGCCGTTTGTACGTCACCGTCATCCCATCATTCTTTTCCATCGACGCCCGGATCGTCACCGACTCGTAGTCGGGGCTCTGGAAAACGTAGTCAAGATAGTCCGGCATCGCCTTGGCCGATCGGATCGTGTTATCGGCGACGATAACCGCGCCGGGCATCAGCTTCGGTTCGACGAGTTTCAGGTACTTCAGATAGTCGTCCTTCTTGGCGTCGATAAAGACAAAATCGAACGTCCCCTCAAGCTGCCGGAGCGTTTGAAGCGCGTCGCCGGTGACGACGGTGACGGTCTTCTCGAGACCGACCTTTTTCAGGTTCTCGCGGCATTCGTCGGCGATCTTCGGGTCAATCTCATGGGTGAAGAGGTGTCCGCCGTTCCGTTCGAAGGCCATGCCCATGTGTATGGCGCCGTAGCCCTTGAACGAGCCGACCTCCACGCCGCGCTTCGCGCCGGAGGCGGCGACGAGGAGGCGGAGGAACTGGGCGTCCTCCGGGGCGGTGTCGAGCCCCTTGCGGATGAACTCCGCGAGAAACTTCTTGCGGAAGGCGTCACGAGCCCGGTCCGCCTCCGGGTCGGCGGCCGGCGCGGCGGGCGCCCCCTTCCCGTCCTCCGTCTTCCCCTTCCCGGCACAGGCGGCGACGAGCAGGCCCAGCCCGACGGTCGAGAGCAGCGCGGCGGACGGTCTCATGGATCCCTCCTTTCGGGGTCTTTCAAGAATGTGACGACGGGGCCGGCATGTCGGAGATTGTAGCGGCCGGACGGCGTGGCGTCGAGTCGCGAATCGCGCTCAAGTTATCCCGGACTTTTCGATACCCCATGGATCCTCGGAAGCAGACGGCTGCGCAGGAGACGCGGGACGCGACGCAGGAAAAACCCGGCGCATCGGGTTGGCGTGTGAACTCGGCGAACCGTCCGTCGGATGCGGAGACGAGTGGCGGCACGCCTGTGCCGCCCGCGGTCGGTCAACCTGCCATGCAACGCGGGGACTGGAAAAGAGACGCAGGAGCGAGGCAATGTTACGATAAGTAACTTCGTCCGACAGGCCCGCTGGAGCTCGGATTCATCTTAACTCCATTTGGCAAAGTAACTTGTGCAATACTTGAGATTGTGGCACGCGATTTGCTTATACACCCTCTGCCGTTGCTCCGCTCCCCCGGCGGAGTGGGAAAGGGCTGCGCCGGGGGGCGCGGGGCGCGGCAAAACACCGGCCGGTCAGGGTCGTGGGGCGCTCCCGGCGCGCGCGGCGCGCCGCGGGAGATAGGGAGAGGGTGTGTCCCGTCCCCCCTCCGCGCC
>Ga0101944_10000338_pt1 | contig 143014 bp, 119 predicted proteins | sample DewCreD2012metaG_FD_75245 | JGI IMG/M metagenome (GOLD analysis project Ga0101944, IMG submission 75245) | Hot spring sediment bacterial and archeal communities from British Columbia, Canada, to study Microbial Dark Matter (Phase II) - Dewar... ...
AATCCATGCTTCACCTCCTGGGTGTAAAAGGTGTTTAAGCAAACTTATTATATCCTAAAGAGTTGAGCATGGGTTACTTATTTTTTATACGGATTCAGGTTTCAATAAATATACACGAATCTCGCTTCCCACATCCTTACGTAACTGGAGGTATTCACAGTACCCTATGATTCCCGTAAGGATATTGTTGAAATCGTGGGCAATGCCAGAGGCTAGCTGGCCAACCGCCGCGAGACGTTCCTGTACTTTGATCTGTTCGTCCTTCAACCGCTCTTCGGTAAGATCTCGAAGGAGCACAATTTTTCCCCCCGCGTCGGGGCCGGAGTCGATAAGTTCGGCGGTAATTGATAGGTATTGCTTGGAGGGGGTGGCTACCTCTAGAAGCGTTTTTTCCCCGCCGGGAAGGGTTCGAATTGTTTCCAGCAGGGAGGGAATCTGCTCCTTGGAAGTGGTTTTTTGAATAAATTCCAGCGCCTGGGGGTTCTGAACCAGAATCGTCCCATTCCTGTCTACGATCCAGAGTCCTTCCGGCAGGTTCGCCACTACTTGTTCTAGTCTCTTTTTTTCGATCCCTAGTCGGTACTCCAGTGCTTGCAGCATCAATGTGGTTTGCTGGGCGGCAATTCGGAACAGGTGCCGTTCCCGGTCTTGGAATTTTTGTTTTCCCTGGGTGGTAAAAAACAGAAATCCCTTGTGAGAGTACAGATCGCCCCTCTGTTCAAAAGATTCCACATGCATTTCACCTAACAGTTTGACCGGGGGGTTCTCTGTTTCCGGGGGAAATAACCGTTCGTTCAATGCAAAAAACATCTCTGGTTTTAGGAGAACCTGATTATCGGTGACCGAAAGAACGTAATCTTCGATTTTTTCCCGGAATCTTCCGTCGAACTCCTCTGAAACGGGAGATCCATAGTGGAGAAAAACTACCAGTGAGGATTCCTGACGGAAACAGACAGCGGCTGCCGCGAAAGAGCTGGTCTTGCGCAGGAGGGAAAATAGAACGGTAAAAAGTTCCCGGTATCCCAGGATGAAGGTAAGTTCCCTGGACAACTCTGCAAGAGTGTTCAGATCCTGTGTACGTTCCGCAACCTTTCGCTCCAACTCGATATTTATCTTTTTTGTTTTTTGATAGAGGAGGGTGTTTTCCAACGATATGGAAAGTTCGTGGGCAATGGTGGTGAGGAGGCGGGAAGCGGAGGGGTTGAAGGATTGTTTTTCGGTACTGAACAACGCGATGAGGCCAAACAGCTTCGACTCCCGTTTGATGGGCACCGCCAGGAGGGACTGCCAACCGTCCTGATAAGCCTCCGGGGGAAGACGGTTCGGTTCCAGGGATAGGTTGTCTATCCCAAGGGTGTAATCGGACTGGGCGATTTGTCCCAGGATCGTTTCACCCAGTTTGATGGGGGTTAAGTGTGTTTGTAACCTGGGGGAGATCCCCCGGCTACAGGAAAGGTGAAGGGTTCCCGAGGATTCATCGAATAGATAGAGGACTCCCCCAGACGCTTGAAGCCCTTCGGTAAGAATCTGGAGAACCTCCGGTAAGACTTCCTCTAGATGGAAAGATTTCCCAATAGCGGCCAGCACTTGGTTCAGGATGGAGAGCTCCCGGTTCGCTTGCAGGATCGACTCCTCCGCCTGTTTCAGGAAGGTTACATCCCGCACGATAAAACAGGTGTACGCGTCGTTCTTCCATCCCACGGGGAAGCGTGTAATCTGGAGGTGCTGAACCCCTTCGGCTGTTTCTCTTTTCACCTCCAGCAGGGAACTGTTTTTATTCTGTTGTAAAATAGAAAGGGAACGATCCAGCTCTTTCGCAATACAAGATAGGGCTCTTTCCCTCGAGATACCGAAGATGCGTTCTGAACTTTTACTCCACTCGAGAATCCTTCCCTCCTTATCGATTAGAATGATTCCATCCTCACTGCCGGATAAGAAGGACTCAAGTAAGGCGGTCTTTTCAAGTAACTGAACCTCGTTCTCCTGGTTCCTTAAGGCAAGGCGTATCTGGTAATCCAGAGCAAGCTTGCCAAAGGGTTTCAGGAGATACCCCGCGGGGTTCGTTAGAATGGAGCGGGAAAAGTGCTGTTCATCGTTGAAGGCGGTGATAAAGATATGGGGAACTTTCAGCTCCGGGGGCAGGGAGGCTACGAACTCGATTCCATCCACAGGCCCCCGCAGACGGATATCAACTAATAGAATACTGGGCCTTTCCCCAGGTGTTTCCTGCAAAGCTTTTAGACTTTCTAGTGCCTCCTGCGCTGAAGCCGTACACCCTACGACCCTGTAGCCTAGACTTTCTAGTGTTCTTTTCAGGGAGTACTGCTGGAGGGAGTCGTCTTCCAGAATGAATATGTTCGTTCCAGTTGGAAGCATAATTTAACTATAGGCTTATGAAGAAGACCTTGCAATATTTCAGTTAGATTCCCAACAGAAGAAAATCATAGACTTCAATGTGCCAAAAACTACCGCGCTTCCCCGAAAGCGGCTCTTGACGCAACCAATAAACCATTGTACATGAAAAAGCGAAGTCCCTATGCAATTTTTTGAGAGTCCATTTTTTCGAAAGATCTTTCTTGTTCTGGCCCTAGTTGTCTTTGCGGGTTTTGGGACGTTGACCTTCTGGATTTCCTCTTCCGTGAAGGCATCTTTTCGGGAAACCCAGTTAAGCACTCTGCAGGATGCCCTTCACCGGTACAAGAGAGGAATACTGGGCTGGCTGGCCGAAAAGCGGAAGGACGTCGAAGGGTTGGCGAGGGTGTTCGAATTCTCCCCTCAGATGGATCCATCCTTCCTGAGAGCTTTTAGGCAAACCTTTCAGGAGTACGCGGACATTTTGATCCTCGACGGACAGGGAAAACTTCTAGCCAATAGCGGATCGGTTCCATTGAAGATCGGGTTAGATCTTTCCGACCGTGAATATTTCAAGGTAGCACTGGGAGGAAGCTCCTTTGTAAGCGGTTTTTTCCGGGGTCGTTCCCGGGGGATGGCAACGCTATCCATCAGCGCTCCGATTCGAATAGGGGGAAAGCCAGAAAAGGTCATCGCGGGTTTCATTACCCTGGAAAAGTTCCTTGAATTATTCCACCCGGAAGCCCCTCGCATAACCGGTACTCCCGGTATCGTATCCGTTCATTTCGTCAATGCGAAAGGGCAGATCATTTCCCAACCCGAGTACAGGTCTCGGTACCCGATGGACCCAAACATCGAGGAAGATTCCGCTTTCCGTTCCGAATCTGAAGCGGTGCGGTTCCTTCTGGAAAAGAAGGAAGGGGCATCGGTGTATCAACACCAAGGACGGGGGTTCTATGGGGCATATAGTTGGATAGCGCCCATTCAGATCGGTTTGGTATTTGAAGCGGATCAGGAGGTTCTGGAACGTCCCCTCAACCGACAGCTTCAGTCTCTCATTCTATCCTCCTGCCTTATATTTCTGATCCTGGTAGGGATTATGCTTTTTATTCTCTGGTTTCTCAGCAAGCCCCTCTACCAACTGAATCAAGCGATGGAGAAGATCATTCACGAAGGCCCCAGGGGAGAGGTCGTGTTCAAGAAAACCGGGAGCCATGTAGATAGACTGGTAGACACTTTCAAGAAATTGCAGCAGGCAGTAGATCAACGGGAAACCCAATTGAAAGATAAAGCGGTTCGGGACCCCTTAACCGGATTGTACAACCATGGGATGCTGGAGGATCTGGTGCAGAAGGAGTACCACCGGCGGAAACGCTCGGGAAAGCCTCTCTGCTTCCTAATGATCGATATCGATCACTTCAAGAATATCAACGACAACTACGGGCATGCAGTGGGAGACCAGGTGCTTCGGGAGGTGAGCAGGATCCTGGAGTCTTGCGTTCGGGCAGGGGACATCGTGGCCCGCTACGGGGGGGAGGAGTTCGCCATCCTTGTGGATAGCGATCAGCCGGAAGTGTCTCTCACTCTGGCTGAACGTGTCCGCAGCCGGATAGAGTCCCATCCGTTTATCGTGAATGGGGAAAAGCTCCCCCTAACCGTCAGTGTGGGGTGGGTATGCCTCAAGACGGACAAGGTTCCCGATTCCAAGGCCATCGTAAAAGAGGCAGATGATGAACTGTACCGGGCGAAAGAGGCGGGCAGGAATCGTGTTAGCGGTCATGCCAGGGTATGAATCTCAGTCCTATTGCAGTCTCGTTAGCAGCGGGGGAAGCTCGGTTAAAGACCGAAGTTCGTAATATACGTGTGTCCAGGGGGAACACCGTGCATGCGAAAGAAGGTTTCCCAGTACTCGGTGTACTCGGCTTTGCCTACCGTTGCGGAGTGTTCTACTGCCTGCAGGCGCTCCCACTCCTTGGGGGAGGGTTGCCTGGTAAAGCCTGCCCCTTGGAGGAGACTTTTGGCATATCCTTTAATCGATACCTTCCGGGTATAGAGAATGTCGCTCGCATCATAGAGGATGAGAGTGATCATGGGGTATCCCCATTGCTGGGAAAAAGGGAAAGAACTTCCAACAGGCTCTGGATCACCAAGTCTGGGGCTTCCCGATCCTCAGGACTGTCGGAGATCGAGGTAAAGAAGGATCGTATCTGGATCGCTTTCTTGAAGCCTGCTCGCCGGGCTCCGGCCACATCACGGGAAAGGGTATCCCCGATGTAGATTGCCTCGGGGGGAGACACCTTTAGGAGTTCGACGGCTTTCAGGAATATGGCAGGGTTGGGTTTCCGTATTCCAAAGGTGGAACTCGTGAGTACTACATCGAAGTAGTGCTCGATACCGCAAGTTTTGAGCCTGTAGGGAACGAGGGAACGGCTCATGATGTTGGATATTACCCCTAGTTTGAGGGACCGTTTTTTCAATGCTTCCAGTACGGTAGGGGTCTCAGGTCGTAGCTCCCGGTAGAAAAACCGGGATTCATAGTGGAAGGCCAGGGTTTCCCAGAAATCTACAGGAATATTCGCCGGAATGGGAATCCCCTCCAGGACAAAGGTTCGGAAGACCCCTTCGGGGTCCAGTTCCCGTTGGTGGGTTTCCCGCCAGGTTTTATAGTGGGCCATTCCCTTGGTTATGCGTGCGTAGAGGCTTTCTCCGGTAAGAGCGGAGCAATCGATCCGCTTTCTTAATAGGTTCAGTAACTCTTTCAGGGCAGTTTTCTGTATCGTTTCATCGAACCAGACATCCTCCAGGGTTCCCCCGAGGTCGAATAGAACGGCACGAATCGGTAGATCACTCATGTTGAGGCTCCTTGCAAGTAGTTCGCATAGTGACTTTGGAGAAACCATGTGGCTTTCCTGATTTCCTCCCCGCTAAAAGTGCTCTGAAACTCGCAGGTCACGGTAAGGTTCGGAGGCAGGTGGGAAAGAATCTCCTCCCAGTTCATCGATCCTTGCCCAGCGGGCCGATGATCCCGAATCCCCTCCACATCGTGGAGGTGTACTCCCACCATTCGGTCGCGAAACCCTGTTCCCCACTCATCCCTTCGGATCAGCCCCAGTCGGTGTAGCACTTCCCCATGCCCCACATCGTACCAGAACCCGACCCATTCCGAGGGAGTTGCATCTAACAGTTCCGACAGCTCTTCCGGTGTAGGGATCTCGTGGTAGTAGAAGCGGTTTTCTAACCCGAGGCGAATACCTTTTTTAGAAGCGTACTCCCCGAGTTCACCTAACGATTCTTTCACGGCTGCTAGATGGGGACGGGCGGAACGGCGGCGATGGTCTCTGTAAGCGACAAGGATGAGCTGGTATTCTTCCGAGTTCTGCCTGCCTTTTTCATAAAGATCCCGGAGCGTGGTTTCGTACGAGGGATCCATGTTCACCCGGCCGGGGTGGAGAATCACGAGGGAGGCGCCGAGCCTGGAAGCAAGATCGATACTCCGTTTCACCGCCGCGATCCCCTGGGCTCGTTTGGACGGATCGAGAGAAGAGATAAGGAAATCCAACCTGCCGAGTTCCTCAACCGAAGGGTCTGCGGGGCAGGGTTCATGGACGCTGGTAATGCATTTTCCCTCCAATCCTAAGAGCATCGGGGGGGTAACACCGTGGTTCAGTTCGAAGCGTTGAAACCCCAACTGTTCAGCAGCCTGGAAAAAACCCTCCAAGGTTTGAAACCTTCCGATTCCCCACATGGTGGAAAGCCCCAGGAATAATCCATCGGGAGGTGTAAGGAGCTGGAACGAAGAAGGATCCTGTTGAGGTTTGTTCATGGGAGTTCTCCTAAAGGATCTAAACCGTATTCCATTCGCATCTGCTCCAACAGTTTTAGGTGATGGAAGCTTGTGTCCCCTCGTTCGGCTGCAATGGCAAGCACCAGGGCGTTGAGGATCGCCATGGGAACCACGTGGGAATGGAAAGAATGAACGGGGCCCCGCAGGGCAAAGAGCACCACATCTGCCTTTCGGTAGGATTCCAATTCCGGGATATCCGTGAGGATCACTGTTCTGCACCCAACCCCCTGGGCGTGGCGGAGCACTGCACTGAGCTCTCCCGTGATCCGATGGTAAGCGGCAATGAGAACGGCATCTTCTTTCCCCATGAGAAGGAGTTTGTCCAGAAGGTCACGCCCTGCTTCCACGAGGCAGATCGTGTGGATCCCCAGTCTCTGGAGACGCATCTGGAGAAGCTCCACTAGGATTCGGGAGTGCCCGATACCGAAGAGGAACAGGTTCTTCCCTTCCAGGAGGATCCGTACAGCTCTATCGAAGCTTTCCAGTGGAACAGTATTGAGGATTTCTGCCAGATAGTGGGTTTCCATCTCCACGATCTGGGGAAGGAAGTGCTGGTTCCTTTTTTTCAAGTCCTCCAATCGGGTTTGCATCCGTACGGCCGGAGAGAACTTTTCGCGGAATACGTCCTGGAGGAACTGTTTCAGCCCGGGGAACCCATCGAATCCCAGGGCGACGGCAAACCGCACGAGGGTGGATTCGCTGGTCCCCGTATGCTGGGATAGTTCGGAGAGACTTTGGAAAGCGGCATGCTCGTAGTGAGCCAGGAGGTACTGGGCAATCTTCTTCTGGCTCTTGGAGAAAGAGTTCTCCTTGCTATCCAGGATGGACTTGAATCCTTCCAGTGTTCTGGGAACCGTGGATGGTTTCATGATATATATGGTAATTATATTGCACTTAGGTAATAAATGCAAGTAGAATTTCATATCGAAAGGCAGTTGATGGAGAGTCCTCCCATCCTGTACACTCCCCCCATGACAACCGTGTACTTTTATGAATTGAAAGACCGTAGTACGCTGGAAGAGCGGATCAAGGGAACTCGTGCGATCCTGGAGGCTTCCGGGTTCGATGCAATCCTGTCGAAGAAGGACAAGGTGGCAGTAAAGACCCATGTGGGTGAGAAGAAGAACACCACCCATGTAGCGCCCCAGATCGTGAAGGTGGTAGTGGAACGAATCAAACGCACCGGGGCTTCCCCTTTCCTCACGGAAACCTCCACTCTGTACAAAGGGGAACGCTCCAATGCGATCGACCACCTGAACCATGCCCATGCCCATGGGTTTGGGTACGACAAGGTGGGTGCGCCCTTCATCATGGCAGACGGGTTGTTCGGGAACTCGGAAGTGGCGGTGAAGATCCCGGGGAAGATCTTTTCCTCTGTACTGATCGCCCGGGATGTGGTGTATGCCGATGCCCTCGTGGCCATCTCCCATCCTACAGGGCATATCGGGGAAGGTCTGGGGGCCTGCATCAAGAATATCGGGATGGGACTGGCCAGCCGGAAAGGAAAACTCCGGATGCATTCCACCATGAAGCCCCGCATCAAGGGAGGAAGTTGTACCTTCTGCCGGCAGTGCATCATTTGGTGTCCCGAAGGGGCCATCATCGAGAAAGAGGGAAAAGCTTTTATTTTGGAAGAAAAGTGCATTGGGTGCGGAGAATGTCTCTCGGTCTGTCGGTTCGACGCGGTGGAATACAACTGGGGGGTGGAATCCGCGGAACTCCAGCGTAGGACCGTGGAACATGCCTTTGGGGTTACCATCGGAAAGAAGGGCAAACTCTTCTGTCTCAACTATCTCACCGATATGACAAAGGAATGCGACTGCATGGCCAAGACCCAGGAACCCATCCTGCCGGATGTAGGAATCCTCGCTTCCGTGGATCCCATAGCGATCGATCAGGCTACCCTGGACTTGACCCGGGAGAAAGCAGGGAAGGACTTGAGTACCGCCAGTTATCCCCACCTGGACGGCACGATTCAGCTGGCTCATGGGGAAGCGATCGGGATGGGGAGCCGGACGTACACCCTGGTGCGAGTGAACTAACACCCGACAAGAGGGGAAGGTAGGGGCAAGGAAGGGGGAGGCGAAGTTTCCCTTCCTTGCATTTTTTGCTTGCGAAAACCCTGGGAGAGTGGTTATCCTCAATGATATGCGTAACGGAAGAAGGAAAGTCCTGGTAGTAGGGGCGGGGTTTGGGGGGCTTACGGTTTCTTCTTTGTTGGCCCACCAGGGGTGGGATGTAACGGTGGTGGAAAAGAACTCTACACCGGGAGGCCGGGCCCGAGTCTGGGAACAAGATGGGTACCTATTTGACATGGGGCCCTCCTGGTACCTGATGCCCGAAGTGTTCGAGGCGTTCTTCCGCCTCTTTGGGAAGGAACGGAAGGATTACTACGAACTGGAGAAGCTGGATCCCTATTATCAGGTCATCTTCGGAAACGGGGAACGAGTAACCATTACCCCCCACCTGGAAGAGACTTGCAGGACCTTCGAGTCCTTTGAGCCCGGAGGAGCGAAGAAACTGCAGGAATATCTTTCCCAGGCTCAGTACAAGTACGAAGTGGCGATGCGTGAGTTCCTCTACCGGGATTACCGTTCGGTATGGGATTTCCTCAACTGGAAACTGTTGATCGAGGGAAGCCGATTGGGGGTGTTCTCCTCCCTCGACCGGTTTGTGGGGAAGTACTTCAAGGATCATCGAGCGAAAAAAATTCTAGAGTACGCCATGGTCTTCTTGGGAGCTAGCCCCAAGAACACTCCGGGCTTGTACTCTATCATGTCCCACGTGGACATGAATCTGGGCGTGTATTACCCCAGAGGGGGGATCCATGCGATTGTACGGGGACTTGTAAAGCTGTGCCAGGAGCAGGGGGTGCGATTCCTGTACGAGACCGAGGTGAAATCCATCCTGGTACGGGAAGGAAAGGCTGTGGGAGTTCATACCGTACAGGGAGATCTGGAAGCGGACAAGGTCGTGGTGAATGCCGATTACTCCCATGCGGAACTGGATCTCCTTTCGGAAGAGTACCGAACCTACCCTAGGGCCTACTGGGAAAAGGCTGTGTGGGCGCCCAGCATGTTCATCGCGTACCTGGGCACTAGCCGCAAGATCCCTTCTCTATCCCACCACAACCTCTATTTTTCCGATGCCTGGGACGAACACTTCTATAACATTTTTCACTCCCCCCGCTGGCCAGAGGATCCTTCCTTCTACCTGAGCTGTCCCTCCAAAACGGATCCCCTCGCAGCCCCCTCTGACGGGGAAAACCTCTTTTTCCTCATTCCCGTGGCACCGGGTTTGCCGGACGAGGACGAGTTTCGGGAATCCTACTTCCAGCGCATGCTTCTGAAAGCGGAAACAATTCTAGGGGAAAAGATAAAACCTTACCTTCGGGTGAAGCGCCTCTATTCCCAGAGGGACTTTCAATCGGATTACCACGCCTTTAGAGGTACCGCGCTGGGTCTTTCCCACACCTTGCGCCAGACCGCCATCTTCCGACCTCCTCGCCGGTCCCGCAAGGTGAAAGGACTCTACTACACGGGGCACTATCCCCACCCGGGGGTGGGAGTCCCTAGCGTGTTCATCTGCTCGGTCATCACCGCGGAGGGGATGGAAAAGGACCTGAACGAGGAGGCGGGAAGTGGCTGAACACCAGATGGTTCCCGAGAACCTGCAGACTCTTCGGAAGGGTATTTTTCAGCGGGGAAGCAAAACCTACTTCAATTCGAGTCTCTTCTTCCCGAGGGAGGTACGGGAACGGGTATTTACCCTTTACGCCTTCGTACGGAGGGCGGATGACTTTGTGGACACCCTTCCCCAGGATCGGGAGGGTTTCTATCGGTTTCGAGACGCCTACCGTCTCGCATTGCATGGGGAACAGGCGAATGACCCGATCATCGATCCCTTCGTGGAGTTGAGCCAGGAATGCGGTTTCGATCCTGCCTGGACCGAAGCCTTTTTGGGAGCCATGGAAGCGGACCTGCATAAGCGTACCTACGATACCCTAGAGGAGACAATCCAGTACATGTACGGCTCCGCGGAGGTGGTGGGTCTTTTCATGTGCTGTATCCTGGGTTTACCCGAAGAGGCGCAGACCCCTGCCCGGATGTTAGGTCGGGCTATGCAGTACATCAACTTTTGCCGGGATATAGCAGAGGATCATGAGCTGGGTCGCAGGTACCTGCCCCTTCAAGGCGCCGATCCCCGGATCGTGGAAGAGGCCTACGCCCGCTCCCATCCGGAGGAGTTTGTCCGGTTTCTCCGGCATCACCTTTACTTATATCGGGCGTGGCAGGCAGAGGCCATCTCCGGTTATCGGTTCATTCCTTACCGGTATCTGATCCCCATCCGTACGGCCGCGGACATGTACTTCTGGACTGCGGACCAGATCGAGCGGAATCCCTTTGTGGTGTTCCACCGAAAGGTGAAACCATCCCGAATGCGGATTTTTCTTCGCATTCTGCGAAATACTGTGATGCCTGGGTAATTCGATATGGTAGGGTAAGATCCGATGCAGCGTCTTCCTCCCGACAGGACACAGAGGCTCTTCATCTCTCTTCCCTTGCAACCAGAGGTCAAAGAGGCCCTCCTGAACATGCAAGGGTATCTTCCTCCCTCTTTCTTCAAACCTTTAACGAAGGAAAACTTTCATCTCACCCTCGCCTTTCTAGGGGATACCCCAGTGGAGGTTCTCCCCGCGTTGAAGGGGATTCTGGATGACCTAGCGGGCCGTATTCCGCCGTTCTCCGCGGAACTTTCCGGCCTTGGAGCTTTTCCCAATCCATGGGAACCTCGGGTGGTTTGGGTAGGGATCGATCTGGGAAGCGCAGAGGCAACTCGGGTGAGTGATGCCTTGCGGGCTCGTCTTAAGAAGGAAAAAGTTCCCTTCGATACCAAACCCTTCAGACCCCATATCACCCTAGCGTATTCCCGTAAGCACCTTTCCCGGCAGGAACTTAAGGAAGCCGGAGAACTGTTCTCGAAGCTTTTACGGGAAGTGAAAGGGGTAAGGCAGACCACGCGGATGGAAGAAATCGCCCTGGTGAAGAGTGAACTGAGGTCCGAAGGGGCGATCCATACTCCCATTCATATAGCCCGATTTAAAGGAGTTTAATGGAATGCAAAAGGCAGAGAAAGACAGAAAACCCACAAACCCCGAGAATAAAAGCCCGGAGTCCCCCATCGTGCTGGGGGTAAGTGCCTGCCTGTTGGGGCAGTCGGTCCGTTACGATGGGGGACACAAACACGATCGGTACATCACCGACACCTTGGGGAAGTTCTTTGTCTTTGTCCCCGTGTGCCCGGAGGTGGAATGCGGCCTTCCCATTCCCCGGGAGTCTATGCGGCTAGAAGGGGACCCGGATCAGCCCCGGCTGGTTACCACAAAGTCGAAAGTGGACAAGACCGAACAGATGCGTTCCTACTGTGAAAGGAAGGTGGTGGAACTCGAGAAGGCGGATCTGTCGGGGTTCATTTTCAAGAAGGATTCTCCCAGCTCGGGATTGTTTCGGGTGAAAGTGTACCGGAACGGGGTTCCCGCGAAGAACGGAAGGGGGCTATTCGCTCAGGCGGTGGTAAACCATTTCCCCCTGCTACCGGTAGAAGAAGAGGGAAGGTTGAACGATCCGGACATCCGGGAAAACTTCCTGGAGCGGGTGTTCGCCTACTGGCGATGGAAACAGTTCGTCAGGTCCCGACCGACCCTTGGGGGATTGGTAGAGTTCCACACCAAACACAAGTTGCTTCTCCTGTCCCATTCCGTTACCGCCTACAAAGAGTTGGGAGTGCTGGTGGCGCAGGGGAAGGGTTTAGACCCGCAGGATCTCTTTCGCCGATATGAAGAAACCTTCATGAAAGCTTTGTCCCTGCAGGCCACGGTGAAAAAGCATGCGAATGTACTGCTCCATTGTATGGGATATTTCAAAAAGCAGTTGACCCCAGATGAGAAGGCGGAACTCCTCCAATTGATCGACCAGTATCGAAACCAGTACCTCCCGTTGATTGTGCCCATCACTTTGATCAAACACTACGTGTACAAGTACGATGTCACCTATCTGAAAGATCAGGTGTACCTCAATCCCCATCCGATGGAGCTAATGCTCCGTAACCATGTGTAAGGAAAAGCCCATGAAATCCTACCGAAAGGAACTATGGTTTCATACAGACAAACGAAGGGAGTTCATCAATATTACTCCCCAAGTGGAGAAGTGCCTTGAGGAAAGCGGGATTACCGAAGGGTTGTGCCTGGTGAACGCCATGCATATCACCGCTAGCGTGTTCATCAACGATGACGAATCGGGGTTGCACCAGGACTTCGAAGTCTGGCTGGAAAAGCTGGCTCCTGAAAAACCCTACTCCCAGTATCGGCACAACGGTTTCGAGGACAACGCAGATGCCCACCTGAAACGTACGATCATGGGGAGGGAAGTGGTGGTGGCGGTGACAGGGGGAAGACTCGATTTAGGTCCCTGGGAGCAATTTTTTTACGGAGAGTTCGACGGAAAAAGAAGAAAACGGGTACTGGTAAAGATCATTGGGGAATAGATGCTATATTTGCTATAGCAGATATATCGGATATACCGTATATCGCGAATATCTCCCCAATCGCACAGGGCCATCTCCCTGCTTCAGATTAGCCCAGCTTCCGCTAGAATCTCGGCTGTCCAGCGGGCTGCGTTTCCCACCACGCTGGTACACTTGTCCGTGTGGGCACCCGCCTCATCGAATTTGCGGAGTTCGTCCGGATCCTTGAAGTAGAAGGGTCTTCCCATAATTTTGGTGTGGATTTGCCTACAGGTAACGGTTCCGTAGGTATCGATAAAGCGTTGATGGAGTTTGGCAATCAGGGCTGAGGTCTTTAGACGAATTTTCTCCGGGTCAGCGAAATTGTCCCGCTCCCTGCCCAGAAAATAGCCGATCATCATGGCCCCACCTGAATACGCGCCGCAATGGCCGTCCGTTTCTTGCGCCACTCCCCCTGCGAGGCCTGTGGCGGATTTGAAAATCATGTCCGTATCCCGGTTGCGAACCTTCAGGGCATCCTGCAGAGCGGCAATCACACACTGTGCGCATCCTCGGTATTCCTTCTCATAAGCGTAGCCGAGATCGTACGCATTTTGAAAGAGGGCTTGTTTCGATTGCATAGGCACATCCTTGGACATGAAACTTGGATTCAGGGCACGCAACCCTTTTAGTCAGAAATTTGACTGCACAATACCATGGCCACCAGGGCCTTGGCAAGGGAACGGCGCTACGTTCCCTTGACGCCTGGAATAGGAATCCCTATCATCAACCCATGAAGTACCGAGGAATCCTCCTCCCGAAAATCATCGATGCCCTGGAACAGTTGGGACAGTTCTGGCTCTTTGTGGTGGAGATGTTCAAACAGATGGTTCGGCGTCCCTTCCGGTGGTATCTGGTGGCAGAACAACTGGAAAAGATCGGGGTGTACTCCGTGCCGATCATCCTGCTTTCCAGCCTCACTATCGGGATGATATTTTCCCTCCAGTTGGGGAGCTTTCTTTCCATGTTCCGGGCCGAGATGCTGGTGGGAGCCGCGGTGGCAAAAACCTTAAGCCGGGAACTCGCCCCTGTGGTAACCGCTCTGATGCTGATTGCCCGAAACGGCAGTGCCATGACCGCGGAGATCGGTACCATGCGAGCTACCGAACAGATCGATGCCATGGAAACGATGTCGGTAAATCCCATCCAGTACCTCACTGTACCTCGGGTCGTTGCCTCGATCCTTGCCTTTCCCGTTCTCACGGCCATCGCGAACATTGTGGGCGTACTGGGGAGCTATTTTATCTCGGTGTTGGTGCGCAAAGTGGACAAGGCAGGGTTCCTCGATCAGATGTACGCCTACGTGGATCCTGTGGATATCATTTCCGGTTTCATAAAAGCCGCGGTGATGGGACTCCTGGTAAGTACCATCTGCTGCTTCTATGGGTACTATGCGAAGGGAGGATCCCGTGGGGTAGGGGATGCGGCCACCAAGGCAGTGGTAGTCTCTTCGGTAGGGATTCTGGTGGCAGACTACATCATGGCGGATATCATGCTGAAAGTCTTGTTCGATTGAAGTAAAATAGGTATGGTACGATGGATATTATTATATCGGTTCGGGGGTTATACAAAGCATTCGCCGACAAGAAGGTACTGCAGGGGGTAGATATCGACGTACCGAAGGGAAAGATCACCTCCATCATCGGTCAGAGTGGAACGGGAAAGAGTGTGCTCTTCAAATGTATCATCGGGATCATGCAGGCAGACCGGGGCAGCATCCAGGTAGATGGGGAGGAGATCACTAACCTTCCGGAAATCCAAATGCGACGGATCCGCAGGCGGTTTGGGTACTGTTTCCAGGATGCGGCCCTGTTCGATTCGATGACGGTAGAGGAGAACATCGCCTTTCCGTTACGGGAAGTGCTGGGTATGAAAGATAAGCGAAAGATGAAAGCCATCGTGAAAGAGAAACTCCAGTGGATAGAGCTCCCCGGTATCGAAGAAAAGTATCCCTCTGAACTTTCCGGGGGGATGCGGAAACGGGTGGGAGTGGCCCGTACTCTAGCGATCGAACCAGACATCCTTCTTTTCGATGAGCCCACCACGGGCCTCGATCCGGTTCTGTCCGAGAGCATCAACAAATTGATCAAGCGGGTAAACGAGGAGTTCGGCATCACCTGCATGGTGATCAGCCACGATATCAAGGGTACGTTTTCCATTTCGGATCAGATCGCATTTCTCCATGACGGTGCCATTCAGGCGGTGGGGAGCCCTGTGGAAGTTGCCCGTGCGCAGCATCCGATCCTTCGAAAGTTCCTGGAAAACTCCTTCGCCGATTTGAAGGTCGATTGTGGGCCAGAGGAGTAACAAGGCCAGAGGAGCAGTATGTCTAGATTGTTGAAGATAGGCTTATTCGTACTCATCACCAGTGCTGCTTCTGTGGTGTACATCATGCGGACCGCGGATCGGATACACGCGAAGGAAACCTACACAGTGCAGGTGGTTATGGATGATGCCAGCGGTTTGTACGTGGATTCCAACGTACGGCTGGCCGGAGTAAATGTCGGCAAAATCCGCTCCATCGATCTTCATGAGGGGAAGGCAAAGCTTACCTTGGAATTGAACAAGGATGTGAGGCTGTACGAGGATGCCCGGGTGGTGAAGACCCTCGAATCCATGCTGGGAACCTCGGCCGTGCAGGTGATTCCCGGTACTCGGGTCGAAAAACCTCTGCCTGCCGGTGGGGTCATTCAGAACGCGGTGAGCACCAATGTGATGGACCAGACCTTCCTGGGAGCTGCGGAACTGACCGAAGAGATCCGTGGCCTGGTGAAGGATCTCCGCCGGTTCCTCTCCGATGAGGGGGGGTACTCGACTTTGAAGGAAATACTTACCACTGCCCGGGATGTCACCAAGACCACCAACCTTCTGGTGCAGAAGAATCTCAACCTTCTCGCCTCTGCCCTGGAGAATATCAACGAAATTACCCAGACCCTCAAGATGAATACGGTGGAAGATCGGCAGAAACTATCCCAGATCTTACAGAGTACACTGGATATCACCGTACGGGTCAACCAGATCCTTCTGGAAAACCAGGAATCCGTGGGGCAGACGGTCAACGGGCTACGGGATAGTGTCGCCAAACTCCAGACTACCATCGATCGGGTGAACGCAAGTCTATCCCAGATCGATGCCACCGCCACCCAGATCGGCGAAGCGGCGAATCAAGCGGGAGCGTTGATGACGAAGGTGGGCACCGCGGTGGACCAGGCGAATGTCACCCTCTCCCAGATCGGTTCGGTGGCCCAGGGGTTGAATCAGACCGTTTCAAGGGTCAACGCGGGGGAGGGAACAGTGGGAAAACTCCTGAACGATGATGCTCTGTACAACAAGGTAGTGAATATCTCTGGTCGGGTGGAAGAGTACATCAATTCCACCATGGGGATGGAGCTGCAGATCGGCTTCCAGTCGGAGCTATTGATGAAAAACCTGGATACCCGGAACCAGTTGGGGATTCGATTGAACCCTCTGGACGCGAGCAAATACTACATCTTGGGCCTCGTGGATTCCCCCCGGCTGACAGAAACGAAGAAGGAGGTGACCACGGTAACCACCAACGGTTCTACCACTTCATCCACTACCCTGGAGACAGAACGGCAACGGAAGCTTTTGATCAACGCCCAGATCGCCCGCAGGTTCGGTCAGTTCTCGCTGCGGGGAGGAGTGATAGAAAGCACAGGCGGCGTGGGCCTGGATTTTCAACCCCTCAAGGGGCTGCTCCTTTCCACGGAGCTGTTCGATTTCACCCAGAGCGGAGGTCCCTATCTGCGAGCCTACGGAACCGTGTATCCCTTCTACGATCCGCGCTCGAAGAATCCCCTGAACTGGCTGTACCTCACCGGCGGGGTTGACAACGCGATCCTAAAGGATCGGGACTATTTTCTAGGCCTGGGTTTGCGATTCACCGACAACGACCTGAAAGCCCTGTCCGGTTCCTTGCCCAGTATCAACCCTTGAGTGTTTAGTTTATCCTAGATTTGCCGATACTTTGAGTAAGATAGGAGACGGGAGTATGGAGTCGGTAGGAACGATTCAGAACACCCAAGATGTACTCCTAAAGATTTTGTTGGATTCTATGTTGAAGCCCCAGGAATTGGCCCAGAAGCTGGTGGCAGTGAACGCCCAGCAAACGATCGATGCGGCGAAGATGGAATCCTTGGGAGACATCGTGGACCTGTATGCTTGAGCCGGAGCGATGGATGTAAGTCCGGCATTCAGGGAAGCAGCGGAAGATTATTTTACCCTTCTCAATAAACAGTATCCAGAAAAAGCGTCGATTGCCCTCGTGGGGGATCGGTATAGACTCACCAAAGATGAACGGATGGTCCTCTTTCGGGGAATCACCTCTCATGTAAAAGCCCTGTCCCGACGATCGAAACTATCCCCTTCTCCAAGGCTGCCCGAGATCCATATCGACGGGTACAACGTCCTGTTTACTATCCTGAATTACCGGCTAGGAAAACTTCTCTTCATTGGAAACGACGGGTACCTGCGGGATGCGGGGGGGACCCATGGTCGGCTGACCCATGGGGAACTATTCCTGGAAATGGCAAAGGATTTTTTCAGCTACTTGAGTAACCTTGGATTCCAGCGGGTACAGGTGTACCTGGATTCCCCTGTTTCCCACAGCGCCCTCCACGCGGGGGAGATCCGGGACCTGATCAGAGAGAGCAGGTTGGAAGGGGATTGTACCCTCTGGGACTCGGCCGATTACAGATTGAAGAGAGCCTCTCCCCCCTGCATTGCCAGCAGTGATACCGCCATTATCGACGCGTTACCCGGCCCCTTCTTCGACGCCGCCCGTTCCTTCCTGGAGGAGAGGTATAAACCGGAGTTCCTCGACCTTTCGAGGTGGTTTACCCCTTAATGCTTCCGCTCGAACTCCAGCACGATTCTTAAGATCCGTCGGATAGGCTCGGCAGCACCCCAGAGAAGTTGATCCCCCACGGTAAAGGCAGTGAGAAAATCTTCTCCCATCTTCATCGTATGGATTCGTCCAATGGGAATTTTCAGAGTTCCCGAAACAGCCGCCGGCGTTAGCCTTTTGATGGTTTCTTCCCGGTTATTGGGAATCACCTCTACCCAAGGATTGGAGGAGGCAATGATTTTTTCCGCCTCGGCGGGCGAAAGGGGATGTTTCAGTTTGATGGTGAGTCCCTGGCTGTGGCACCGCATGGCTCCCACCCGGACACAGATCCCATCCACAGGAACGGGTTTCTTCAAGCCCAGGATCTTGTTCGTTTCCGCGTATCCCTTCCATTCTTCCCGGGTTTGCCCATGGTCCATCGCCTTGTCGATCCAGGGGATCAGGCTTCCCGCCAGGGGTACGCCAAAGTTCTCTACCGGTATCTTTGGATTCCGTAGAGCGGCCGTTACATCGCGATCGATGTCCAGGATGGCAGAAGCCGGATCTTTCAGTTTCTCTTCTACCGCCTTGTGGAGGAATCCCATCTGATCGAGGAGTTCCCGCATGTTCTTGGCCCCCGCGCCGCTGGCCGCCTGGTATGTCATGGTGGAGACCCATTCCACCAGCCCTTCCCGGAACAACCCGCCGATAGCCATGAGCATGAGACTGACGGTACAGTTCCCTCCGATGTAGTTCTTGATCCCCTTTTTCAAAGCTGCATCGATCACCGGGCGGTTCACCGGATCCAGAACGATCACCGCATCCTCGGCCATCCGCAGGGTGGAAGCCGCATCGATCCAGTACCCTTTCCACCCTTTGGCCCGTAACTCCGGGTAGACTTTGGTGGTGTACTCTCCCCCCTGGCAGGTAACGAGAATATCTTGCTCGGTGAGAGAGGGCAGATGGAAAGCGTCTTTCAAGGGTCCTGTTTCGATACCCACATCAGGACCTTTACCTCCTACCTGGGAAGTGGTGAAAAATGTGGGGATGAACCCCTGGAAGTCTTTCTCTTCCAGCATCCGTTCCATCAGGACAGACCCGACCATTCCACGCCAACCAATGAACCCTACCTTTATCATGCGTTCTCCTTCCCTTTTGAGCTTCCCGGGGGTAGATTAGACAAACAATTTTATGTTTTGACAAGGGGGTTCGGACAGCTCTTTTTAGCCGATATCACACGCGCTACGATCGTTGCCTGAATTTATGTTTACTAAGCCGACGCTCTTTGCCGGGCCGCCCCATAGGTATCGAGACTTTTTCTCCCCCGTTGACATATCCTTACTAATAATATAATAATTATCAGTAGGTATATGAAAACGTATCGGCCCAGCAAGCAGCGGAAGCGGATCCTGGAACTCCTGCGAAGCACCAATACTCATCCCACAGCCAGTTGGATCTATGATCGATTGAAAAAAGAGTTTCCCGCCTTGAGCTTGGGAACAGTGTACAGGAACCTTCGAATCCTCCAGGAGCAGGGTGAAATTACCCATCTGGACTTCGGGAGTACCTTCGATCGGTTCGATGGCAGGATGGAGCCTCACTATCACTTCATCTGTGAAGAGTGTGGGAAGATTACCGATGTGATGGTACCCGCTCTAAAGGATATCGAAAGTTCTTTCAGTCCCGAGGTGGGAGGCAAAGTACTGAGGCACCGCCTAGAGTTCTTCGGCATCTGCAGTGAGTGTTTGGGGAAGGATTGACAGGTTTTTATTTTATGTATATATTAGTTTAGTAATCGTTCCGATTATTATAATATTATAGTATTGGGAGGAAGTATGGAGAACAGGTTTCCGTTAATTGGGGAAAGGCTCCCCGACTTGAAGGTCAAGACAACCCATGGAGTACAGAACATCCCCGAAGACTACAAGGGTAAATGGCTTGTATTGTTTTCACACCCCGCGGACTACACCCCCGTGTGCACCACGGAGTTCGTTTCTTTTGCGAAACATGCGAAGGAGTTCAAAGAGCTCAACTGTGAATTGATCGGACTTTCCATCGATCAGGTATTCTCCCACATCAAGTGGGTGGAGTGGATCAAGGAAAAGCTTAATGTGGAGATACCCTTCCCTGTGATCGCCGACGATATGGGCGAGGTGGCCAAGAGTTTGGGAATGATTCATCCGGGAAAAGGAACCAACACGGTACGGGCTGTCTTCATCGTGGATGGAAATGGAATCGTGCGGATCATCCTCTACTACCCGCAGGAGATCGGGAGGAGCATTCCTGAAATCCTTCGTTCGGTGAAGGCTCTACAGACCTCCGATACGAATAAGGTTGCCTGCCCGGCCAACTGGCCCAACAATGAACTCATTGGCGACAAGGTGATCATTCCTCCCCCGCAGGATGAAAAAACCGCCTCCCAGCGGAAGGGGATGGAGAACTCCTACGACTGGTGGTTCGCCTTCAAGAAGCTGTAACGAACATCAAAAAGTCGATCATGTTAGGATAGGGGCCGGGAGGCCCCTTTTTTTGTGTGGCTTCGCCGCGTCTGTGGCCAGACTATTTAACGCGCTAGGAATAGTACAGCGCCCCCCACCGCAGATTTCGCGTATTCCGATGGCCTTGAAGACCAATCTAGCTTTCCGGCGGCACCACCCGGATATGTAACTCCTTCAGTTGCTCCTCCGTGACATAGCTGGGAGAATCGTCCATAGGGGAAACACCCAGGGTATTTTTGGGGAAGGCGATCACGTCCCGGATCGTTTCTTCCCCGCACATGAGCATCACTAACCGGTCGAAGCCCGGCGCTATCCCACCGTGGGGAGGAGGCCCGTACTTGAACGCGTTGAGGAGGAAGCCGAACCGAGTTTCCGCATCCGCTGGATCGTACCCCACGATACTGAAGATCCGTTTCTGGATCTCCGGGTCGTGGATACGGATGGACCCTGAGGCAACCTCATAGCCGTTACATACCAGATCATACATGTCGCCCTTTACTGAGCCGGGGTCCTGTTCCAAAGTGTTCAGGTACTGTTCCTGGGGCATGGTGAACATGTGGTGGGCCGCTTCCCACTTGCCTGTTTCTTCGTTCCATTCGAAGAGGGGAAAGTCCACGATCCACGCAAAGGAAAACTCTCCCGGCCTCACCAGGTTCAGTTCTTTCCCCAACCGGCTCCGAACCGCCCCCAGAGCTTGCTGGGCGATTCGCTTCGGGGCTCCCACGAGTAGGATCAGGTCGCTGTCCTTGGCGCCCAGGGTTTGGAGAATCTGGGTCGTGTGGGGCTCGTAGAACTTGGCGATTCCCCCTTCAAGAGCTTGGTTTGTGACCTTCATCCATGCTAGACCCTGGGCCTTGAAGGTCTTGGCGGTATGTTCCAGGTCTTGTATCTGTTTCCGAGAGTAGCTCCCGCACCCAGGCGCCACCAGTGCCTTCACGATCCCCCCTGCGGCAACCACTTCCTTGAACACTCCAAAGGCACCTTCTGCCACGAAGGGGGTAAAATCCTGTAGCTCCATCCCAAAGCGCAGATCCGGTTTGTCTGAACCGTACCTATCCATCGCCTCTTCCCATGAAAGCCGGTGGAAGGGGATCGGGAGATCCACCCCAATCGCATGGTGGAACATGTGCCGTATCATCCCTTCCACTATTTCGAACACATCCTCTTTGGAGACGAAGCTCATCTCCATGTCGATCTGGGTGAATTCTAGCTGCCGGTCTCCCCGGGCGTCTTCATCTCGATAACAGCGGGCAATCTGGAAGTAGCGGTCGAACCCGCTCACCATCAGGATCTGTTTGAAGAGCTGGGGACTCTGCGGCAGAGCATAGAACTTGCCAGGATGGATCCGGGAGGGAACGATGAAGTCTCGGGCCCCTTCGGGTGTGGATTTGATGAGGGTGGGGGTTTCGATTTCGTAGAACCCACGGCTTCGGAGGTATTCCCGAACCCGAAAGGCTGCCTCGTGCCGGATTCGAAGATTCCGCTGCATCGCGAAGGAGCGTAGGTCGAGGTACCGGTATTTAAGTCTGAGATCCTCCTTTGCATCGGTGCGTTCATCGATCATGAAGGGCAGGACCTCGCAGGTGGAGAGGATCAGAATCTCCTCCGCGACCACTTCGATGTCTCCCGTAGGCATGGCAGGGTTCTTCATCCCTTCGGGCCGGGGTCGTACCTTTCCCCGAACAGCGATGCAGTATTCGTGCTTCAACTCCGACACAATGGCCTTCAAGGTGTCCTGAGCATTATCGTCGATCACCACCTGGGTAATCCCATACCGATCCCGTAGGTTAATGAAGGATATGCCCCCGTGATCCCGTCTTCGATGAACCCACCCATTCAGGATTACCTCCTTTCCGATGTGTTCTGACCGCAGTTCGCCGCAGGTGGCGGTTCGTTTCATGTATTCCATGGGGAGGAATCTATCATCAGGGAGGGATAGAGGGCAAGCAGCGAAATCATTTAACGGATTTGGAAAGACTGCTTTCCCAACCTTTGAAACTGTTTTCGATAGCCTTCAGTAACCGATCTGGATCCCTTGCGGAAAATGCTTCGAAAATTGCCTGGTGATCGGAAAGGGCAACATGGGGGATTTTTTGCATTGAGAAACTCACAGATGCTCGAAATAGCTGATGTATCGTATTCCCAATTCGGATGATGAAAGGATTGTGAGTGCATTCTAGAATTCTTTCATGGAATAGAAGATCGTCCTCCGCTGTTTGGGTACCTGCCTGGATTTTTTGTTCGAATAAATCTATAGCTTCTTTTACACGCTGGATGTCCTCAGGGGTAGCTTTTTTCATAGCTAGTAGGGTGTAGGCTGGTTCAAAGATGCTTCGAAGCTCGATTAAATGCTCGTTGGTAGCTTGCTCCAATATCAATTGAAAGGTCAAGGGACTTATAGAGTCTGGAGCCGGGTGCTTAGGGATATAGGTGCCGTGGCCTTGCCGGATTTCCACTATGCCCATTGCCTCCAACATTTTTATCGCTTCTCGAACGCTTGTTTTGCCGACCCCCAAACTTCGGGTAAGTTCCGTTTCGGACGGCAGGTAATCCCCCGGTTTCAACTCCTTTGCCAGCATCGCTTCCTTTATGCGTTCGATTACAAGATGCACAACCGACTTTTTTTTAGTGGTTTTTGCAGCGTCTGTGATGTAGACCGGAGGCTCCTAGGCTTCATGATTGTACCTCACTCTAGAAATATAAATAATCAGTCATCAGATAACTGTTATTAATTTTACTACATAAATCTACCTGTTACAAGGGAAAATAAACAATCAAAACCCCATTGACAAGTAAGGAAGGCCGTAGTAATATAAGTCATCAGATAACTGCTATCATAATGCAGATGGGTTTCTGAGGAGAATGTTTATGTCAATTCGTGGATGGGTCCACAACATGAGCGATTTTCTAAACAGGATCGTTCGTTCAGTTCTTTTTCTAACGACATTCTCCTTTGCAGGACTTATTTTCACGGGAGTAATCTTTCGGTATGTAATCAAGCATCCTTTGATTTTTTCTGTGGAAATCGCAAAACTTCTCTTTATTTGGAGTGCCTTTTTAGCCGTTACTGTAGCCTATAAAGAAAAAAAACACGTTCGTTTTCAATTGAATATTCCGGTCCAAACCTGCCACTGATTCCGATGGAAACCTGCCAGGGGTAGAACAAGAATTCCGATGATAACCTGCCACCCTAAACCGTAATAAGTGGCAAGAATGAATCGGATTCCGATCCAAACCTGCCACCGATTCCGATGGAAATCTGCCATTGATCTGGTATCATTCCTCCCTAGGAGGAATAGCCATGTCTCGACCGAGGAAAAGCATGAAACAGATCAGAAAGGTACTGGGAATCAGATTACGGGATCCGCAAGCCAGTATTCGTAGTATTGCAGCGGCTACCGGTTGTAGCCGTCCGGTGGTGAAGGAGTACCTTGACCGGCTTACGGATCACCCCCTGACGTATGAACAGCTCAGTACGATGAATGACCAATCCCTTACAGTCCATCTGGGCATAGAATCATCGGCCTTGCAACAGACCGTTCAAAACCAGCAGTTACTCATCTGGCTTGAACAGAATATTCATCGACTCAATCAAAAACATATGACACGGCGGCTCCTCCACGAATTGTACCGGGAGACCCATACCGATGGACTACAGTATAGCCAGTTTTGTCTTGTTCTGAAACAAAAATATCAAAGCCCCGAAGCGACGGCCTTGTTCAGTCACAAAGCGGGAGACAAGGTATATCTTGACTTTACGGGTGACAAGTTTCACTGGCGGTCCGAAGATGGTCAGGAACATCATGAAGAGGTATTCCTGGCCGTATTAGGGGCCAGTTCGTATCAATTTTCCGTACCAGTTCCCAGTCAGAAGCAGGAGCACTTTGTGTGGGCAACCCAGGAGGCGTTTCAGTTCTTCGGTGGGGTTCCTACCGCCGTCGTTCCAGATTGTCTCAAGAGTGCGGTATTGCATACGGACGGCTATGAAACAGTTCATAACCCATTATTTGAACGATTCCTGGAACATTATGGGGTGGTCAGTATTCCGGCCCGACCACATCATCCGAAGGACAAGCCCCTGATCGAGGGGGCTGTTACGGGGGTGTATCGGCAAATTATGGCACGGCTTGAACATAAGGTCTTTGCGGACCGTACGGCCATGCTTAAGGCCTGGCGTAGTGCTGAACAACGGATTAATGATGCGCCTTTTCAAAAGCTCGCCGGAAGCCGGAGTAGCCGCTTTTTAGAAATCGATCAGCCTGCCCTTAAACCCTTACCAACAACCCGATTCAGCATCAACACCATCCTGACCCAGAAAGTTCCCGCAACCGGCGTGGTGTATATTCCTGCAGATAAGACTTCCTACTCGGTTCCTCACTCGTTACTGAATAAGCAGGTAGAAATACTCATCTCCCCTCAAACGATCGAGGTCTGGTACGAGCACGAACGATATACAACCCATAACCGCACTCCCCATGCGGGAAAGGTGGTGTTACTGGAACATCTGCTCCCGACTAAAGCCTGGTATGCAGGACGTAATCCTGATGAGGTACTGCGAACCTTGAACAGTACCGGACCTCATGTAGCATCCTTTGCTCAGCACCTGTTTGATACCGCTCCCCATCAGGATATTGCCTGGAAACTTCTGGAAGGGTTTAAACGGTTAGTAAAACGGCATCCGGACCGTATCGATCGGGTCTGCCGTATGGCCCTCTCCCGGAATGAGACTACCCTTACAAGCCTGAAGCATATTCTTGAAAGCGATGCGGACCTGGTTCTGGCACGAGAGGAGGCCCAGACCGCAGAACTGGGCTTTCATGAAAATATCCGAGGGGCCAACTATTACGGCCAGAGGGTGCAGGCATGACTGAAACGATGCATCGTTTGAGGGAACTCAAGCTTGATGGGATGTACCGTGCCCTCCAGGCGCTTCAGGATATGGGCGACAGCAGTCTTGCCACCCTGTGGCCTATCCTTGCTCGGCTCGTTGAGGCAGAAGCCGAATTTCGCAGACAATCCCGAGCGGAACGTTTGAGGAAACAAGCCCAATTCCGCTATGCCGCATCGCTCCAAACCGTCGCTACCGGCATAGAGCGGAACCTGGACAAGGCAACCCTTATCCGCTTGGCTGATTGCCGCTGGGTCGCCAGCGGACAAACCATCCTCATCACCGGACCCACAGGAGCCGGCAAAAGCTACCTGGCCAGTGCTTTGGGCCACCATGCTTGTTTGCAGGGCTACAAAACCCGCTATTGCAATTGTAATCGATTATGGGCCCAACTCCGTCAGGACAGAAATCGGGACCGCTATGAAAAAGAACTTCGGTCCCTCTCTAAAGTTGATGTCCTGATTCTCGATGACTTTGGGCTCAGCAAACTAGAGGCTCCCGACCGGTTGTCCTTTCTTGAGATCCTCGAAGACCGCTGGGGAAAAACCTCTACCATGGTGGTGTCCCAACGCCCCTTCGAAACCTGGCATGAAGTCATTGGGGAGCCAACCGTAGCTGATGCCATCTGTGATCGGCTCTTCTCCTATGCAGAAAAAATTGAATTAAAGGGTGAATCCTTAAGAAAAACACATAAAAACATTGACTCAAACCTGCCACCCCATTAAGCTCTAGTTAGTACCAGATAGGTGGCAGGTTTCGGCCGGAATCGCTGGCAAGTTTCATCGGAATACACATTCAATTCCTGAACGCGTTTTTAAAAGAACGCGGATTGGCCTTGAATGAGCTCATCATTCGTATCTCAGGGTGTTTCTTTTTCCTCATTCTTTTTTTCTATGCTATCCGATTCACTCAAGCAGTGTGGCCAACCTTTTTCCCCGTGTTGAACCTTTCTCAGGGGTGGCTGTATGTGAGCGTTATCGTTGCTCTTGTAATACTCATCATACATTCCGTCGACTTGTCGCTGGAAGCACTTGAAGCCTTAAAGGCAGGGAAGAAACATCTATGATTACCGCACTGATCATCACTTTTCTCCTATTAGTTTTGTTTCGCTTTGAAATAGCCCTTGCGATTGGTATAGCAGCGATGACTGCCATTGTGTTTTTCTCTGATATCAAACTGGTAGTCATTATCCAACGGTTAGTTGTGGGAATCGATAGCTTCGAGTTCTTGGCTATACCGCTCTTCATTCTGGCGGGCAATTTGATGAATGCCGGAGGGATTACCGATAGAATTTTCTCCCTAGCGAGGGCTCTGATAGGACATGTCCGTGGCGGATTAGGACATGCCAATGTAATCGCCAGCATGATCTTTGCGGGAATGTCGGGATCTGCGGTGGCGGATGTGGGGGGGTTGGGCGCTATCGAGATAAAAGCGATGAATGATCAAGGGTATCCCAAAGAGTTTTCCGCAGGAATCACCGTAGCATCTGCGATAGTAGGCCCGGTGATCCCTCCGAGTATCCCCCTGGTACTGTACGGTGGATTGGCAGAAGTTTCGGTTGGAAGGCTCTTTATGGGTGAAATTGTTCCAGGGGTGCTGGTTGGTTTATCGTTAATGATTCTTGTGTATTTCCTAAGAATTAAAAACAACTATCCTAGGGACGAGAAAGTAACTATCACAGAATTCTTGAATCGGTTATTTAGATCCTTCTTCCCTATATTGACTCCCATTATAATTTTGGGAGGTATAATAGGCGGAATATTCACTCCTACAGAGGCTGCTGCAGTGGCAGTAGTATACGCTTTTATTTTATCATTTTTCATATATAAGGAATTAAAAATAAATCAACTGCCTAAAGTATTTGTAGAATCAATGGTAACTACAGCAATTACTACATTCATCATGTCAACAACAAGCAGTTTCTCTTACTTGCTTATTTTAGGAAACTTTTCCCAGAACATATTGGAACTCCTTACATCTATTACAATGAACAAGTATTTGATGTTGTTAATTCTAAATATTGTACTTTTATTTTTCGGCTGCATTATGGAGGCTGGAGTTGCCCTTATCCTTCTTGTTCCCATTCTTGTCCCCATCTTGGAAGCGGTGGGGATAGATTTGGTCCATTTTGGTGTTGTCATGACAGTGAACCTGATGATTGGAGTGGCAACTCCTCCGGTGGGAATGGGTTTGTTTGTCGTCAGTCATGTAGCGGACATCAGTGTAGAACGCCTCATGAGGGCAATCTTGCCCTTCCTGGTGCCCCCAATACTTGTACTCTTTCTGATTACCTATATTCCTGATCTGGTCACTTTTATACCGAACCTTGTGTTCGGGAAATAAAAAATCCTCTTGAGAGGAGAATATACGAAGGAGGCATTGCCATGAAACGAATCAGTATACTTCTTTGCTTAGCAGTATTCGTACTAGTCCAAACCCTCGTGTTTGCGGGGGGAACGAAAGAGAGTGCTCCACCCAAAGCAGACAAAATCGTTATCAAGCTGGGTCACGGGCACACTGCAACCCACTCCTATCAGTTGGGCATGACGGAAGCGAAAAAGTATCTGGAGGAAAAATCGGGGGGCAGAATCACGATCCAGTTCTTTCCCTCCAACCAGTTAGGGGATGAAAGGCATATGCAGGAGGCACTGAGTGCGGGAACTCTAGAAATGACCATTACGGGGTTAGCGAACCTTTTTGATCCTGCCTTTGCCCTGTTCGATTTCCCGTTCCAGTACGATAATCGGAAACAGATAAAGAATGTCATGTACTCGTCTTTGATGGAGGAAATGAACGAAAACGTAATCAAGAAGGGAGCTCGCATCGTTGGTTTGATGGAAGTAGGATTCCGAATGGTAACGTCGAAAAAACCGATACGGAAACCGGAGGATCTAAAAGGTTTCAAGATTCGGACCCCCGAGAATCCCGCGCAGATAGAAACTTTCAAGGCCTTGGGGGCTCTGCCGACTCCTATGCCATTCGGGGAACTGTATGCGGCACTTCAGCAAGGTGTGGTGGACGGGCAGGAGAACCCACTGGAAAACATCTACAATGGCAAACTATTTGAGGTACAGAAGTATGTGAATCAAACCCGGCACATCTATAACTTCGCTTACATCTTTTATTCCGAATCCTTATGGAAAAAGCTTTCTCCCGCAGACCAGAAATTGTTGAAAGAAGCGGTGAAGTTTGGTTCCTTCTGGCAGATCGACTGGGCAGAACAGAATGAATCCAAATACGCCTCTATGTTGAAGGAAAAAGGAATGGAGTTCATCGATGTAGATAGGGATGCCTTTAGAAAAGGAGCGATGGCGGCGTATGAATCCAAGTTTGTGAAAGACTTGGAACCGAGGGCCTCGAAAATCCTTTCGGAAATACGCAGGATCGTTCAAGAAACCAAGTAGCTTATGCGCGAATGTAAGAGGTAATGACATGCGGATCATCGATGGGGATTGTCACATTTCACCTACAAGAGAGGGGGGGAATAGCCTTCTCGTGGAAGAACTTATCGATCGAATGGATGCAGCCGGTGTGGAGAAGGCTATCACCTGGCTCCAGCCTCCCTATATAAGGAGTCGTATCGAAGAAAGCAATCGGTATGTATACGACGCCACCAAAACATATCCCAAAAGAATCCTAGGATTTGGATGGGCGGATCCCCATCTAGGGATAGAGCATGCCAAAGAAATGGTAAGACGCTGTATAGAAGAGTATGGGTTCTATGGGGTGAAACTGAACGGAGCACAGAATTATTTTACCATCGATGATCCGAATCTGTCTCTGCCTTTAATCGAGTTGATTGCAAAGTTTGGAAGTAGGGTAGCTTTTCACATCGGCGCGGATTCCTACAACAATACCCATCCCTATCGACTGGCAAAGGTAGCGAGGCTTTTCCCAGAGTTAACTATATTTGCTGTACACATGGGAGGGGCTTCCTTCGAAGATATGAGTGATCTGGTAATAGATCTGGCTAAACAGCATCAAAATATTTTACTGATTGGGAGCGCTATACGGTCCATACCCGTCCTGAAAGCCGTTAAAGAGCTGGGTGCTCATCGGGTGATTTTCGGCAGTGATACGCCTTTCGAATTGATGCATGTGGAAGTAGCTAGATATAGAGTGTTATTTAATGGTAAGGTAAAGGAAGAAGAGTTTGATCTAATCATGGGTGGAAACATTATTCGGGAGTTCAGATTAGGCAGCAATTAGGAGGGTAGCATGCATGCGTTGATTCCCAACAAGGAAGCAGTTCGAGCGGGAGACTTGGTTTTTTTTGGGGGTGTCCTGAGTTGGGATGAAAATGGGACTCTTAAATACCCATACAACGTAGAGCAGCAGACGGAAGCTATATTAAGAAGAATCGAGGGATATCTAAAAACAGAGGAATTAGGATTGGAACATTTGGTTTATGTTACAGTGTACCTTACGGATATTCGCCACTATGATACGATGAATCGAGCTTATAGGCGAGTAATGAAAGACCCCCTTCCCCCTAGAAAAGTAGTTACCGGTCCCCTGACAGTCACTGGAGCATTGGTTGAAATGACAGCAGTAGCCTCAGTTCATCCCCGGCAAATATTGACGTTAACGAGGTCGTAGTTTTTATCCCTATCCTATGGCAGTCAGTACGATGCAGATTTGCCCCAAGTAATAGGGTGGAAGGATCCAAAGGTCGCTTCGAGTAAGGGGTTTCCGGTATAGGTTGTGGGCGATGAGGCTATCCGAACCATAGATCCCCAAGCCCCCAAGAAAGGGGAAAAAAGTGCTTTCCTGATAGGCAAAGGCGGCGGCAGAGGTGAAAAAGAAGGAAACCACGCCTATATAGAGTAGAACGGGAATACGTAGTTCATGGGGTAGGGTGCGAAAGGTACGGTACTGGAAGATTCCCACGAATAAAAGGATCCCTGCCAGGATTCCCAAGACCATGGAAATCCCCGCCGCTAAAACGAACGTGACCCCATAGATGAGGTAGGCGAGGAGGAATCCAGCAAGACCGTACAGAAACACGGGAGCGTTGTTCCGCCTGCCCAATAAGAAATCTGCAATGATGCAGAAAAAGAGGCCTACTAGGATCCCACCCTTCAGGTAGGTTGATTCCTTCCAGAGACTTTCCAGTACGAGGAGGGATAGATAGAGGGGAAAAGTAGCCTTCACGTACTCTACTCCCCGTTTTTGCTTCACTCCGAACCAAGTGGCGAACCCTCCGATAAGGATGGCGGGCAAAATACTTAACATCATCCGTTTTTCTCCAGATGATCCAGGATGGCGGCTTTCAGGACCTGGATTTCTTTCTTTACCGATGCCCAGGCCTCTTGGAGTTCGGCGAGGGAACCATAGGATCGGGATAATCTCTCGAGGGTTTCCGCCCTTCGTGCCAGGGGATTGGCGTAGAGGGTAAGGGCGCCTCCCTTGAGGGAGTGTACTTCCCGGGCGAGAAGGCTAAGATTCTCCTTTTGCAGGGCAGCCTCGATTTTGCCTGCAGTGGTATCCAGTTGCAGGAGGAATCCGCGAAGCAAGACAGATACTTCTTCGGTGTCCCCCTGCAGTTCTTCCCTCAGCCTGAGAACATCGAAGGGATATGTATCGAACGTGTAGGCCCCTGAGCTTAAGGAAGAAGGAGAGGGGCCTGAAGATTCAGCTGAGTGGAAAGGGTGCTCGGACTTTTCTGGGAAAGCTTCGACCCGGGTTTTGGTTATCCAGAACCGAATCTTCTCCAGCAGGTCCTTCTTTCGAAGGGGTTTGGTAAGGACATCGTTCATCCCCGCGTCCAAACAGGTCTGGATATCCTTGTCGTAAGCGCTGGCTGTCATCCCCAGGATGGGTACATGCTTCCCGATGGGAAGCTTTCGGATCAACCGCGTGGTTTCCAACCCATCCATCTGGGGCATCTGCACATCCATCAGGATACAATCCACCGCGTGTTCCCCAAGCTCCTTGATGCCTTCCAAACCGTTCTCTGCCACCAGCACGGTAGCGCCCGCGCTTTCCAGGTGATGGCGAGTGATCTTTTGGGTGGTGGGATAATCTTCGACCACGAGGATCGTAGCCCCGTGCAATTCCGGCCACCTTTCTTCCGGGGGGGAGGCGGGCTTCTCGAGCTGGTGGGCCGATACCTTCTGGAAAGGGATGGAAACCCAGAAAGTGGTACCTTTCCCTTCTTCACTGGTGAAACTGATGGACCCGCCCATCAGTTCGGTGAGTTGTTTGGCGATGGTAGTGCCCAATCCTGTGCCTCCATAGGACTTGGACAGCCCCACCTGCGCCTGGGTAAAACTCTCGAAAATGGAGGACTGAAACTCTTTCGAAATTCCTATTCCTGTATCCTGAATGGTGAACAGGAGGATCACCCGATCTCCGGTGGCCTCCTGCTGTTCTACCTTCAGTTCCACCCAGCCCTCGTGGGTAAACTTGATGGCATTCCCCACCAGGTTTACTAGGATTTGACGGAGTCGTACGGGATCCCCTTTGAGGTGTGAAGGGAGGGAAGGAGCGAAAGAGAGGCGGAAGTGAATCTGCTTTTTTTCTGCCAGGGGAACGAGAATGTCGTATACTGAGCGAATCAGCTCTTCAAGGTCAAAGGGTACGAGTTCCAAGGTAAGTTTTCCCGCTTCTATCTTGGAAAGATCGAGGATTTGGTTGATTAAATCGAGGAGGTTCTTCGATTCTTCGATGATCTTCTCCGCGTAGGACCGATGGATCCCCTTGGGATCGGTATCCCGGATAAGTTCCGCGTACCCCAAGACTCCGTTCAAAGGAGTGCGCATCTCGTGACTCATGTTCTGAAGGAAACGGGTTTTTGCCTTGTTAGCCTCCTCTGCCGCTTTCCGGGCTTCTTCCAGATGGTCGTTCACTTGACGAAGATCGGCAGTTCGCTCCTCCACCCGTGTTTCCAGAGCATCCAGGATACGCTTGTTTTCCTGCACTAGGGCTTCCAGGCGCAGAAAAGCTCGGCTGAACCTCCCCGAGAGGATCACGGATTGGATGAAAATGAAACAGAGCAGCCCAAAGGGAAGAATATAGTCCCCATGGTAAACCTCTCGATCTACCAGCATATCGTAGGAAGCGGTGAACAGGATAAACAGGAACCCGAAGCCCTCCAGGTACGCGTCGGCATCCCCTTTGATCATGGCGTATCCGATGATGTACGCCATATAGGCTAACCCACCGATGAAGAAGGGATAGTAGGCGGTGAGAATATAGCCATGGAGCCGGACAGGAAGTATCATCGTGGCAATGAGGTATAGAAGGCTAGAGGCTCCGATGAACTTGATCAGCTTCGTATTCCCCCGGGCCGGAAACAGGAAGTAGATGAAGGAGAGGAAGGTTGGAATGAGGAGGTAGATTCCAAACCCCTGCAGGACCATATCTATCTTGAGATCCAGCCCCGGTACCAGGAAGTAGAGGAATCGTTCCCCGGAAATGAGAATCACCCGCAGACCTACCGCCGTACAGAAAAGGGCAAAGAACAGAGAGGAAAACCGATGTTTCACCAAAGTGAAGGACAGGATGAAGTAGTAGGCGGACATGATGGCAATGACACCCAGCAGGAACACATCGGAGGCCACGGCCAACACATGGACGCGTTCGATGGATGGTTGGGTTCCCAACTCCGGAGGGCTCAAAAGCCCGGCTCGGTAGTAATAGGGGTTGGCCACATGAAGGACGATCTCCAGGGTTGGCGTGAAGGAGGTGACATAGACGGTTCGAACGGCTAGTTGCCCTTCCGTTTCCTCTAGACGATCCTTCAACGTGCCGTTGGAGGCCACCAGGACCCCGTTCACAAAGAGTCTGTAAGCGGAGTAGATCCGCTTCAGGCGTAGCCCAAACAGGTGGGCTTTCCCGTCGGTGATTACCCGGAGTCGATAGGTAGCCTTCCCGTAGAGAGTGGGGGAAGGATCCATGTCGGAATAGGTTTTCCAGTTGGCCGGGACGGGAACGTAGCGGCGGTCCATCGGAGAGAGGGAGGCTACCTGGGCAGGATCGATCCAGGTATCCCAGTAGAACTCCCATTCCCCCCGTAATGGTACGGATCCCACCCTGGATAGATCGATGGCAGACAGGTCCAGCATCCCCTTATCCGCCTGGGGGATCCTGTGCGGGGGTTCCGCTCGTCCAGATACGACGATCAGCATCCCCAGGAACAAAAAAAGATAGATTGTAGCTTTTCCCACTTTCATACTCTAGGGAGCCTGAATCCTCGAGGCTTCGAGAAGATTCCAGGTATGGTTCCACACATCATCCTGGAGGGTTTTGGAACGAGCCAGGGGATTGGGTTCTCGTGGGGAACCTTCGGCCCAGTAGGTGCCTCCTAGGGGGGGAGGAGATGCCAACACGGGATGGGTGATGGCATCGGACCCCTGTTTAGGGGTTTGTAGCAATCCCACGGCGGTAAACACTCGGGCAAGAGGGCGCAGGATGGTCTTAGCGAGCCCCGGCAAAGGGGAAAGGAGAAGATCCGTAGCCACCACTCCCGGGTGAACAGCATAGAACCGTAACGCGTCCGAGCCATATACCTCCTGTGCCTTCAGGGTGAAAAGAACTTGAAGGAGTTTACTTTGAGCATAGGCTTTCCAGGGGTTGTACGTATCTTTGGGTTGACGAGCTATCCTAGGGAACTCCCCTTCGGCTAAGGCGGCACGTTCGTGGGCCCGGGAAGTGACCTGAACTACCCGAGCATCGGGAGAACTCTTGAGGAAAGGATACAGGCGAGCGAAGAGGGCAACGTGCCCCAGATAGTTCACCCCTACCTGCCGTTCGAATCCATCTAGAGTTTGCGCGTACGGCCCCCCCATCTGTCCCGCGTTGCAGATCAGGGCATCGCATGAGTGGTACCGTTTTTTGAATCCCACCACGAAGTTATCGATGGAAGCGAGGGAGGCGAGGTCCAATTCCATGAACACAGCCAAGCCCTGATTTTTTCCGCCGGGGTCGGTTTGCCTGAAAATTGAGTTCAAGGCCATCACGGCCTGGTTCCCTCGGGCAAAGGAACGACAGGCCAACACCACTTCCCACCCCATGAGCCCCAGGGTAAGAGCCGCTTCGTACCCGATGCCTTTATTGGCACCAGTAATGACACAAATTTTGCGTGTTCCGTTCATAGACCACCTAAACTATAATACAGATCGGCTCATCCTTCAAAGGTTTGTATGAGCAAATTGCAGCTTCCATGCGGGCGTGGTATCCTGTGAACCATGGATGAAGTACAGATCTTTCCGAAAGACGAACTGGGGTTTGGGTTCATTCCCCCTGCATACCTTCCGGCAGGAAAGGATGAGTTCTGGATCCGGAACGAACAGAACCCCAAGCCGGAAGGATACTGGAGGCACCTAACCGCCAAAGAGATCGAAATCCTCGTCAAGAACTTGAATACCAGTGACAATTGGGACAACCTGCTAGTGACCGATCAATTCGATCCCTACCGGATCACCCATACGGAGTTCTACGGTCTAGTGCGGATTGGCTCCATGGAAGACTCGATTCTCCGTCATCACGATCTGAAACTGCCCGTGGGAATCTCCTCCAGCCGTATCATTTCCTGCGATGTAGGGGACAACGTAGCCATTCACAACGTGCAGTACCTCTGCCACTACATCATCGGAAACCGGTGCATCCTGTTCAATGTGGATGAGATGAACACCACCAATCACGCCCGGTTTGGAAACGGGATCGTGAAGGAGGGAGAAGAGGAAGCTACCCGGTACTGGATCGATGTGATGAACGAGGGGGGCGGAAGAAGCATCCTTCCCTTCGAGGGGATGATCCCGGCGGATGCGTACCTATGGGCCACCTTCCGGGAAGACAGGACGCTTATGGATCGATTTTTCCGCTTCACCCAGAGCGGATTCGACCTGCGAAGGGGATGCTATGGCACGGTAGGGGACTCCACGGTGATCAAAAGCTGCCGCATCATCAAGGATGTGAAGATCGGTTCTCACTGTTACATCAAAGGAGCCAACAAACTGAAAAATCTTACCATCAATTCCAGCGCTGAAGCTCCCACCCAGATCGGGGAAGGTGTGGAATTGGTGAACGGGATCATCGGGTATGGGTGCCACGTGTTCTATGGGTGTAAGGCAGTGCGATTCGTACTCTGCGATCATTCCAACCTGAAGTACGGTGCCCGGCTGATTCATTCCGTTTTGGGAGAAAACTCCACCGTTTCCTGCTGCGAGATCCTCAACAACCTTGTGTTCCCCACCCATGAACAGCACCATAACAACTCCTTTTTGACCTCCTCTCTGGTGATGGGACAGAGTAACATTGCCGCAGGAGCCACTATTGGCTCCAACCACAACAGCCGGGCTAACGATGGGGAGATCGTGGCGGGGCGGGGATTCTGGCCCGGCCTCTGCGTATCCCTCAAGCATTCTTCCCGATTCGCTTCTTTCGTGCTGATCCAGAAAGGATCCTACCCGGCGGAGTTGCATATACCTTTTCCCTTCAGTCTTGTGGTGAACAACGAAACAAAGGGCAGGCTGGAGGTGATGCCTGCCTACTTCTGGATGTACAATCAGTACGCACTGGCTCGGAACGAGTGGAAGTTCCAGAGCCGGGATAAACGGGTAGCAAAAACCCAGCACATCGAGTACGCGGCTCTGGCCCCCGATACAGTGGAGGAAATCTTCGTAGCCCTGGGGCTTTTAGAAGAGTGGGTGGGGAAGGCGGCGGAGACCCAAGCACAGGTTCCGGAGCAAAGGGAGGATGGAAGGGGGGAGAATCCGGTTGGAGAAACCGAGAGAAGGAGGGAAAGCCCAAGGGTAGAACAAACTTGTCGTTTCTCCCGCCCTCTCGGCCGAAGTCTCTTACGGGAACATCCGGATGAGGTTCGTAAACTATCCATCTATGGGGAAGGGATGGAGAACTCCAAACGGCCGGTGGTGATTCTCAAAGCGGCGGAAGCGTATCAGGCGTACCGGGACATGATCCTCTACTATGGGGTGAAGAACCTCCTTTCAGCCTGGGAAACCTGGGGATGTACCAGTTTCGAAGAGTTCGTCCGAACCCTTTCGAAGGCGGTGGGAGTTACAGAAGATATACTGGGCGAAACGATCGGGGAAGGTTCGGCTTTGGGAAACCATACAGGAGGGCGGGAGACCCGATGGTTCAATCTGGGGGGGCAGCTCGTGCCCGCTCCGAAAGTGGAAACCCTGCTGGCGGACGTGCGGGAAGGCCGCATTAGCTCCTGGAAAGACCTCCACGCGCGGTATGACACCCTGTGGGAAGAGTATCCTGTCGACAAGCTTCGCCATGCGCTGTTGAGTCTGCAGGACCTGTGGGGAGCCTCGCTATCAAAAGTGTTGTGGGGAAAATCCCTAAAAGAGGCAGAGAGGATCCAAAGCTACATCCTCGAGGGAGTAGTGAATAGCAGGAGGAAGGACTACGAAAACCCCTTCCGTAAGGCCACCTTCCGGAACGAGGAGGAGCAGAAAGCGGTAGTGGGTAGCCTTGAAAAGAACCCCTTCGTACAATTGGTGAAAGCGGAAAGCAGGCTGTTTATGGAAAGAATAGCAAAGGTACGATCTCTGTTATAGAATCCTGTACCTTTCGAAGACTTGGGAAATCTTCACTCCCTGTTGCAAAAGATCGCGTACAAGGTTCTCGCCCTTTACTTTTTCCTTCGCCTTTGCGATGACTTCTTCCTCGATAGTTTGGGGGACAACAACGATGCCGTCGATATCCCCAAAGATAAGGTCACCGGGATGTACCCATACCCCCGCACAGATGATGGGTGTATCGTACTCTATTACTTCGATCCTACCCATCGAATCCGTGGGACGAAACCCTGCTACAAATACGGGGAATCCCATACCGATGATCTTCTTCGTATCCCTGGATAAGCCATCGATAACGGCGCCCCTCCCCCCTGCCGCTTTGATGGCCGTTGCCATCAGTTCCCCGAAAAATGCGGAACTTTTTGAACCATTCAATGCTGCGACAAATACTTCACCGGGCTTTATGCTGTCCAATGCGGCGATTTGTTTTTCGTACGGCTTGTCCGGGAGCCTGTACACTTCCGCCGCAAGAACGGTTTTGGCCCGTCCCACCAAAACCATGGAAGGTTCTATAGGCCTCAGATGAGGTTCCATCGTTTGGTTTCGGTACCCTAGGGAATCCAGAATATCCGAAATGACGGCACTGTACAGTTGATCCTTGATTTCGTCGAAGTATTCAGGGGTGTTGAGTTGATGCATGGGGAACCTCTCCGTTTTTCAAAAAAAGGGTTCACTTTTTTTTGCATATTGTTTTGCCACCTCTTCGTTTAATTCCACTCCAAGTCCAGGAGTTTTAGGAAGAGTTACAAATCCATTCTCTATAAGAGATTTATTATTAGGTAGGACCAATTCATTCCAAAAAGGAACTGAATCACCATGGTATTCTAGATACAAAAAATTGGGTATGGCAGCGGCTACATGACAAGCGGCTATTGTTCCGATGGGACTGGAAATATTATGAAAGGCTATAGGAAGGTAATACATATCAGCTAAATCTGCGATTTTTCTTCCCTCAAATATCCCACCTACTTTCTGAATATCGGGAGAAAGTACATGGGCTGCTTGATGTTCTATAATTTCTCTAAATCCATGTTTCAAGTAAATGTTCTCTCCTGTACATATTGGTATTTTGCTATTCTGCGCAACCTGTTTTAAAGCTTTCATGTTAGTGGGTGGGACAGGATCCTCTAGCCATAGTAGTTTAAATTCTTGCAATTCTTTTGATAACCGTAAAGCGTCAGAAACTGAATATCTCCAATGACAATCAACCGCAAGTTCAATTTCCCAACCAACCGCCTCTCGAACAGCACCAATTATTTCTTTTACGATTTTTATTTCCATGTTTGACAACGTTCGATTGAAATGATCGCGGATATATGGGGTTGGTATATCGATATCGAATTTAAGCGCTTTATACCCTTTGTTTATTTTTTTGTTGGCACTTGCTACATATGCTTCGGGAGTGTATTGCTCATGGTGTTTACCAAAAAATCTAATGGGTAATTCTTTCTTTTGATCTTGTTGTTGATTTGCCTGTTTTGACCAAGAAGGAGTCTGGGGTAAAAGTACTGAGTTATACCTTTCCAAGTGCTCACCTGCATGACAATCAATATATAGGGGAATCTTGTCACGATAAGTGCCACCTAAAAACTGATATATGGGAACATTATAATATTTACCCAATAAATCCCACAGGGCTGTTTCAATTCCACTGATGGCATTGATAACGATGCCCGCAGAGGAGCCCGCTCCCGATGAGGCATACAATAATTTATATACCAGTACATCTATGTTTCTAGGATCCTCTCCTAAGATTATTTCTGAAATATCTTTTATGATGCATGTCAATCCGGGTGCAAAAAAGGATTCTCCCGTGCCGTAGAAATCGTTATCAGTATCGATTCGCACAAAGGTCCAATCAAAATTTCCTTCCACTACGGCTGTACGAATTCTTTTTATTTTCATAATTCCTCCGCGAAATTAGCAAAGTGGAGATGATTTTATTTCATCAAAAGATTTGGAATGAATAGGACCAAGTCTGGAACGTAAGTAATCAAGAAAAGTACAGCCACCATAGATGCAAAAAAGGGAACAAATGCCCGAACCGTGTCGGTGATGGAAATTTTGGCAATCCCACAAGCTACGAATAGACACACTCCTACCGGGGGAGTAAATAGACCAATGGCCAAATTTACTACCATGATGACCCCAAAGTGAACCAGGTCTATCCCCAATTGCTGGATAATAGGTAATAAAATGGGGGTGAAAATAATCAAAGCGGGGCTCAGGTCGAGCCATGTACCCACGAATAGGAGTAATAGATTGATGAACAATAAGATTAAGGATCGATCTTTTGTTAAAGAGAAAATGAAGTCCCCAATTATTTTGGGAATACCCTGGTTTGCCAGGATCCATCCCAAAGCACTAGCCGTGGCAATCATGAGGGCAACAATTCCTGTCGTGGTAGCCACTTCCAAGAGGATGCCAGGAATTTCTTTTAATTTTAGTTCCCTGTAGTAGAGCGTGGCTAGTAAAAAAGAATACAAAGCGGCGATTCCCGCTGCCTCGGTAGGGGTAAAGATCCCGCTCACGATTCCACCCAGAATGATGACGATAGTCAGCAAGGCGGGTATGCTTCGCAGGATGGTCCAAAGCGTTTCCTTGAGGCTCATTTTACCTTCGATGGGGTAATTTCTTTTTCGAGCAAGGATGAACGTTACACTCATCAGAGCAAATCCTACTAATATCCCCGGGATAATCCCTCCTAAAAACAATTTCCCAATAGACACACCTGAGACGACTCCAAATACCACCATCGGGATGCTGGGAGGGATCATAACGCCAATGGTGGATGATGTTGCCGTGACGGCAACGGAAAAGTCTTTCTCGTATCCTTTTTCGATCATGGCAGGTATCAGAATCGCTCCAATGGAGGATGTATCCGATGCGGCTGATCCGGTGATGCCAGCAAAGAACATACTAGCCACGATATTGATGTATGCTAATCCACCCCTAAAAGACCCTACAAGTGCTCGGGATAGATCGATAAGATCCTTTGTGAGTCCGCCCAACGCCATGATGCGCCCTGTAAGGATGAAAAGAGGTACTGCTATAAGGGTGAATGTATCCAGAGCCACGAACATCCTCTGAACCAATACTGCGATTGGTATTTCTGTGGTTACGATAATGCCTGCCAGTACCGCGATTCCTGTGCTTATAGCAATCGGAACATTGAAGTACAACAGAATCAGAAGGGTTGTAAAAACGATAATCACCATTAACATCGGGATCAGCCCCTCCTTTGTTTTCGGCTTGATAAAATCTGGTTTACTGAAGCTAAACAGAAGAATACCCCTGTAATGGGCAGGATAGAAAACATGTATGACATGGGAATGCGCAGGATGGTACTTAGTTGGATCGAGGTTAGTTGCACCAACACTATTCCATAATAAACAAGTAACGTTCCAAATAAGAGGATGATTAATTGAACGAAGAGTTCGATTTTTCTTTGTTTTTCTGGTCTATATTGTCTATAAAAATAGTCTATACCCATATGGAGCTTCTTGTGGAGTGCATATGCACTACCTAAAAAACAAAACCATATAAAGGAAAACCGAGAAAGTTCTTCTGTCCAGGTAAAAGGATGTATCATGATGATGCGAGAAAAAATCTGGAGGATGATGGTCAAGGATAGGATGGTGCCTATAACCTTTATAAAAAAACTTAGGATTTTATCGAATACAATATAGATTACTCGTTCCATAACGGATCCTTGGCAATGAGATTGGGATACCGACCATTACGGGTCGGTATCCCTAGGAGATCTAGGTTAATTCACTTTTAAGAAAGTTTCGATAAGGTCTTTTCCTATCTTGCCTTCATATTCCGCATACAGAGGTTTGACTTTTTCGATAAACGAAGATTTATCGGGTATCGTATTCACTTTCATTCCTTTTTCTTCCAACACTTTTATGGCATCAGCAAGTTGTCGCTTGTCCTCGTCAGTGGCAAATTTATCTGCTTCCTTTGCGGCTCTTTGGACAATTTTTTGCAAATCTTCCGGCAATCTCTTATAGAACTTTCCATCCATCACAATTGCATTGGGGGTGATAAAATGTTCTGTGAGGGAAACAAATTTCGTTACTTCATATTCCTTCTCGGTAATGATCAAGGGAGGGCTATTTTCCGCAGCGTCCACAACCTTTGTCTGTAAGGCCATGTAGCGTTCCGTAGCAGCGATGGGAATTGGTTTGGCGCCTAGCAGTTCGAAAGTTCTGATCATAACGGGGCTTTGCATAACCCGAATCTTTAATCCGATAAAATCATCCGCTGTGCGGATCGGCCCTTTGGAACTATATACACTTCTGGGTGTGCGAATCATGTAGCCAAGAATTTTCAATCCCACCTTTTCCTCTAGGGCTTTAGCCAGCATGTCCCCTACCCCGGATTCGAGTACTCTTCTAAGATGATCGACGTTTTTGGAAATGTAAGGCATATCCATTACCATAAACTTGCTATCTAGAGCGGTGAGTACAGAAGTTGTAATTTCTGCCATTTGGATGCTTCCCATTTGGAGACCCTCAATGTAATCTCTGGCACTTCCCAATTGACCCGAATGCATGACTTGTACATCTATACGCCCCTTGCTGTCCCTCTCTACTATTTGTTCGAAAAGGAAGAATGCCTTAACGCAGGAATCAGCTGGTTGGCTCGGAGAGGCCATCTTGATCACGAACTTTTGCTCTTCCTTTTTCCCTGCAGCGAATGTTTCTGTTAGACCTATCATAAGCAAAAGCAATAGTGTGCATAGAATCGTTTTTTTCATATGTTACCCCCTAACTTCTTTAGAAAATGAACTGGTTGACAACCAGTTGACATTTTAAAGTATGGTGATTACAATTGTCAAGACTTTTTGAAAGGCCCTTATGAGTTTGTACAGAAAACCTAATAAATACCTCATCATCTACGAATCGTTGCTGAACTTCATTCGTCAACAGAATCCAAAGGGTGAACAGTACCTGCCATCGGAAAGAGAGTTGGTAGAAACTTACAAGGTCGATAGACATACAGTGCGGAAAGCGTTAGAAATGCTCGCCAGGGAAGGGTACATTCGAAAAGAAGCGGGGAAAGGCTCAATTATTGTTCCCCTCCCTGTTTCCCAGAAAGATAAAGGGAGGACCGATACCACAAATACGATTGCCTTTATCCTCCCGCAGGCTAAGTATTCTGTGGATCGAATAACGGAACCATTTAATACTAACCTTTTCTATTTAATCGAAAAAGAACTTGGTTTCCATGGATGTCATTTGACTTATGCCACAGTGACCACAGATGGTGGAATCCCGGATACCCTTCTCCAGATGGGCATAAAGGGAATCATTTTTGTAAGCCAAGTTCCCGAACGCTCTCTAGCAGATGCGCAGAGGTATAAACTGCCGGCTGTTTTGATCAATAGAATCTCCAACATGTTTCCAATGGTGTTAGAGGATCGTTACCAGGGATTTACATGGGTACTGGAACATTTTGTGGAGTTGGGACATTTGAATCTACTGTACATAAATGGAGTGGAAGGGCATTACACGACGGAGGCTTGTAAAAAAGCGTTTTTTGATTTTCTCATTGCTAAGGCTGATCAAAAAGTAACGGGTAAAATGTTAAACTGTTACTGGGACTATGAAAGCGGCAAGACGGTGATGAAGGATTACTTGCTTCATAATAATTCTTTTCCTACTGCGGTATGTGCATGCAACGATATGGTAGCCATTGGTGCCATGGATGCAGCCAAGGAATTAGGATTCCGAATCCCAGAGGATATGAGTTTCATGGGGTTTGATAACACAGAACAAAGTAAGCTGTCTCACCCGAAGCTTTCCACTATAGATGTTAACAGTGAGCTCATAGCGAAATACGCGGTAGAGGTTCTCTTCGCGTTTATTTCAAAAGGGAATCCTGGGCCTTTGAAAATTATTATTCCCACAAGTCTAGTAGTTAGAGAATCCACCCATAAAAGGAGCGATGACCACCATGAATAGTTTGAAAGGAAAACGAGCATTCGTTACTGGAGGTGCGTCCGGTATCGGGGCAGCTATCACGCGGGAACTTGCCTCTCTAGGGGCAAGCGTAGCGATCCATTACCACACCAGTGCGGAAGCGGCGGAACGCCTTGTAAAAGAGATACATGCCTCCCAGGGAGAGGCTTTCGCCCTACAGGCAGACCTATCCATAGAAGCAGAGGTAAAGGCTCTCTTTGCCTCCCTATCACAGCGGTGGGATACGTTGGATATTCTAGTGAACAATGCAGGGGATCTAGTGGGGCGACAGTCGTTGGAGCAGATGGATACGGAGTTCTATCGTAAAGTGTGGCAAATTAATCTTGATTCTATTTTCTTCGTCACAAGAGAGGCTATTCCCCTACTGAAGAAGGCCAAAGAATCCAGCATCGTGAACTTAGCATCCCTGGCAGGAAGGAAAGGAGGCCATGCGGGTTCCATCATGTATTCTGCAGCTAAGGGAGCGATTCTAACCCTTACCCGCTCGTTGTCTACCGAATTGGCTCCCTCTGGCATTCGGGTGAATGCGGTGGCCCCTGGACTGATCTTGGGATCTAGGTTCCATGCGGTACATACCACAGAGGAATCCAAACGGCAAACTATCGTTACCATTCCCTTGGGTAGGGCCGGCACACCTGAGGATGTGGCTAGAGCGGTAGCTTTTCTAGCCAGTGAGTACAATGGGTTCATTACGGGAGCTACGTTGGATATCAACGGTGGGGTCTACATGGCTTGACCCTGCACCCGAGTGCCAGCCCCACTGGTTCAACGGTAACAGACGTGGAGGAGGTCTAGTATGATCGATCAGACAGAGAATACTCTATTCCTACAGTTGCCAGAGAACGCTCGTGCGCGATCTCTCCTGAAATCGATGGGGTATGATACGGAGGATTTAAAACGTCCCCGAATCGGCATAGCGAACTCTTGGGGCGAAACGAGTCCAGGTCATATCCATCTGCGAGGGGTGGCAGACGCCGTTAAAGCAGGAGTCTGGCAGGCAGGGGGCACACCCTTTGAGTTTAACAGCCCCGCTCAGTGCCCCATGGCAGTAGGGGAACCGGGGATGCGGTACGATCTGCCTACGCGGGATATCATAGCTGCCGAGGTAGAGACCATCGCCAACATAGAACTCTTCGATGCTATAGTGTTTATTTCTTCCTGTGATAAGAATGTGCCGGCCCATCTCCTTGCTGCTGCACGGGTGGATCTCCCGGTGATTTTCGTTCCCGGAGGACCTATGTCCTCCGGAAGCTGTGGGATATCGCAAAAGACAATTGCCAATCTGGATGCGGAGTGTTACTTGTTCGGGGTGGGGACCCCGCGCATCTCACAGGAAGAACTTTTGGCCTTGGAAAACAGTAGCTGTCCGGGGGCTGGTTCCTGTGCAATCCTTGGCACGGCAAATACGATGCAGTGTTTGGTGGAGGCAATGGGTTTGACCCTTCCCTCTGCTGCTACCATCCCAGCAGTGGCTGCCGAAAGACTGTGGATCGCGAAGGAATCGGGGCGAAGGATCGTACAGATGGTGCAGGAGGGGCTTACCTCTAGCCGTATCATTACGAAGGGAAGTCTTCGAAACGCAATCAAAGCCCTCCATGCCTTGGGGGGGTCCACCAATGCAGTGGCCCACCTATTGGCCCTCTCCTACGAGAAAGGATGGGAGAAAGAGGTAAACCTGGAGTACATAGAGCAAGCGAGTGATGAGATTCCCTGTATCACCAACGTGATTCCGGGAGGAACATACTCCCTGACGGATTTTCATGCCAGTGGAGGAGTACAGGCGGTCCTGAAAGCGATGGAACCGCACCTGGAAACGGAGACCCTTACTGTGTTGGGGAAACCGCTAAAGGAGTATCTGGAAGCCGTTTCCTTTACCCCCAATGAGGTGATCCATTCCATGGAGAATCCTACTTTTACCCACGGGCTCGTGATCCTGCGGGGAAACCTGGCTACCTCGGCTATCGTACGTACCCCTGTCATTCCCAAGGAAATGCGATTTCATGAGGGTCCCGCACGAATCTTCGATAGTCAGGAAGAGGCTATCCAGGCCCTTCGTTCCCATAGAGTGAAAGCCGGAGATGTGCTGGTGTTGCGGTATGAGGGGCCCCGGGGCGGACCGGGTTTCAACGAGGTGTTCAAAGTGATTGGCTTTTTAAACGCGTTGGGTTTAGAAACGAAATGTGCCCTGGTTACCGATGGCAGGATATCCGGATTTGCCAAAGGCCCGTACATCTGCCAAGTTTCTCCCGAAGCAGCGTCTGGGGGACCCCTTGCGTTACTCAAAGAAGGGGATCGAATTCGGATCGATGTTCCCAACCGAAGGCTGGATGTGCTGATTTCGGAAGAAGAAATGGCCACCCGCCGAAAAGCTTGGGTACCCCCGCCCCCGCGGATAAAAAAGGGTCTTTTAACCCTGTACTATCGGTTGGCCAATCCCCCGGAGCTAGGGGGCGGTTTGGATATGCGGCTTCTATGAATCCAGCTGCTTTCCTACTTGATTACTCCCCTCTCTCGAAATCCTCTTCGGAAGGACTGATGCAGGACTGTTTGTTGGCAAAGGCGCCGGGAGGGAGGGGAACCGGACCAGCCAGGAGGGGGTCCTGGGTTTCGCGCATCCAGGTTTCCAGACGGAAGCGGAGATCCTCCCGCGCCTCCTGATACCGCGGGTCTTCCGATAGGTTTTGGGTCTCCAGAGGATCCCGAAGCAGATCGTACAGCTCTTCGTGGGCTACGGGCTCCGACAGGTAGCCCGCCTCGATCCAAAGGTCCTTGGAAGGGCAGTCGTCGATATTGGAGGGAACCGGGGTGGAGCGGTCTTCCTGAAAGCGCCGGATGTACTTGTAGCGCCTGGTGCGGATGCACCGTAGGGGTTCATAGGCGGCATGGTAGGTGATTTCCGCGAAAATACTGTCCCGGACTTCCTCTGTGTGCCCCCGGAGGAGGGGGAGTAGGGATCTTCCCGTTAGGTATCGAGGCTTCGGGATTTCCACAAGGTCGAGGAGGGTGGGGAGGAGATCTAGGTGTGACACCAGAGCGTCACAGACTTTGCCCCGCAGGGAGGGCACCTTCAGTAGGCAGGCTACGCCGATTCCTCCGTCGTACAGGGTGCATTTGTGCCGGGGAAAAGGAATTCCATGATCGGTGGTAAAGAGGACGATGGTATCCTGATCCCGACCGCTTTCTTCGAGAGCTTCCAGTACCATTCCCACGCACCGGTCCACTACCTGAACCGATTCGTGGAAGGACAACACATCCTGTCGTACCGCTGGGGTATCGGGGGAATGGGGGGGAGGGAGGATGTAGCCAGAAGCATTACGATCAGGGGGTAGGGGAAGCTCTCGATGGGTGTTGAACAGGCCAAAGGAGAGGAAGAAGGGAGATTGCGAAGCATCCTTCGATTTCAGGAATTCTACGACGCGTCGAGCGTTCTCTAGGTCGTAGGACTTCCCGTCGATGGAATGGAAGGCATCCATCTCGATGGGATCCTCGGTAAGGATCGTGTCGTATCGCAGTTGGGAGCTCCGGAACGCCTCATGCTGGATTCCGGAGAGGACGGTCTTCCAGCCCGCGTCTTTCAATAGACTCGTGATGTGAAGGGCCGGATCTTTCAAGGAGAACCCCCGGTGGGCCAGCCCTAGCATTCCCGCCGTGTGGGGGGGTAGCCCTGTCAGCAGGGCCGCCCGGCTGGGGGAGCAGGTGGGGGCAGCGGAAAAACACTGGCGAAACATCACCGATTCCCTGGCAAGTTTCATCACCGAAGGGGTTCGTACGGGGTATCCGTAGGGTTCAAAGAAACGGCCGGAATCGTGGGTGTGGATGTAGAGGATATTCATGGACATAGGTTATCCTTTCCTGAAACGAATGGGGCTGGACCACCCCCAGTGTCCGTTTTTCTGGCAGACCCTGAGATAGTAGAAATCGGAATCGGTTTCCTCTCCCGCTGGATCCTCCCACTCCAGGGAGAAGAGGTATTCCTGTTCGGGAACGAACCGGTGTACCCGGAGGGCCCCGCTGAGGAAACCTCCCAGGTACTCCGTGAGGGACCCATAGAGAAGCTCTTCTATCGAAAAACAAAAGTGCCGTCCGTTGACCGTGCATCGGAGTTGGGTTTCCTTCGTTCCCTCCAGTTCGAGAGACACTCCCTGGGTGGCGGGAGAAGTGTTGGTAGGGTTTCCCCACGTTTTGGTGCGTAACATCATTCCATTGGAAAGAGTATTCCAGAAAGTAAAGCGATACTCATCCCTTCCCGAGTCTTTCGGATCCACGATGTCGATCCCATGAAAACGAGGTTCTACACTTAATAGGGTCCCCCCTTCGACAGTGATGCTCACATCCCAGGGTAGTTCCACCCCTTTCTCGCCCCACCCAACTTCGAGATGCACCTTTCCCCGGTAGGATCCACCACTCCCCATGGGATGGCTGGAAGAACCCGCGTCCCCCCTGGCCATGACCTGGCCTGTTTCCCTCCAGGGGCTACGATGGTAAACCACCCGGTTATTCTTGAGGATTTCCAGAAAATCGATCGCGTAGCCCCCCTCTAGGAAGATCCGCGCTTTTCGGTTCCGGGAGGGGGTCAGAACCGATCCCATGGGCGCGTCGTTCACCGAAAAGGCCAGTTTCATCCGGTCTCCGGAAAGGGCGAAGGTCCTACGGTGCTGGAATGCCTCCCAGATGTGGGTTCGGGATAGACTCTCCGCCCACACCCCTGTCTTCCCAAAGCCGTAACTGCCGGGATGGGCGCTGTGATGATCGGTGGATCCCGTTACCCCGAAATGGAGCCCTTTTGCCAGGCCTGCCTGCATGGTGTTCCTCGAGTTTCGGGGGCCCATGGTGTGCAGGTAGGGGAAGGGCGCGTCGTCACTCTCGGCGCAGCCATGCATGGAAACGATCTCCACCAGGGGGCTTGCCTCTTCGGAAAAAGTTTCCCAGTTGATCCCCCGATATCCGGTTTTATACCCGATATGATGGGGGAGGATGAGGCAGGGGTTGCCCTCGCGGATGTTCTGCCGGATGTAGGTTTGCAGTTCCCCGATAGAGGAAGGTTTGTACATTCCTGGGGGAACATCCCGCAAAACTACCGTGTAGTCCCCATCCTGTAAGGAATGGACCTCGTAGCTAAGGAAAGTGATGAACTTGTGGGGTTGGTTATAGCTTTCCGTGATTCGTTTAAAGTACTCGAACTGGGTTTCCAGTTTCTGAAACCCCGATACGTGATAGTCCACCACTGATTCCATATATCCCGTTCTCGGGGGAATGTCCGGCCAGGAAGAGTGACCGGTAACGCTGGCGAAGTCCAACTGTAGCTTGGCGTTCTCGAAAGCATCCTCCAGCTTCCCGTGCCCATAGCTGATGGCGCAGTGATTGTGAAAGTCTCCGTAGTAGCAGGATAGTCCCTGGTAGGAAGGGGGTAGTACACTCATGCTGGTTCCTTTACATTCTCAGAAAATAGGGGAAAATACACGGTTCGGTGAGTCTCCACGGAACGGTAAACTCCTTCTATCAGTTCGAGAGCTTTCAATCCTTCCTGGATGGAAGTTTTGGGGGGCCTGTCTTCCCAGATTCCGTCGATGAAATCCCTCGGAGCATGGGTGTGGATGGAGGAAAAATCGAAGGATTCCTCCAGAGTGCTCCATTTTCCGGATTTCCCCTCGAACCAGACCAGGTGTGGTAAAAGCCCTCCTCCGGCATTGGAAGCGCAATCGGTGTGACTTTGAATCAGCACCCCACACTCTCCATAGATTTCCGTGGTGGGGCCGCCTGCCACCCAGTTCCACCCGGTTTCCAGGGTGCAGAGGAGTTCATCGGGAAAGGTGTAGATGGCGCTTCCCGCCGTTTCCACTGGATAGGATTTACCAAAGGAAAAAACTGCGCAGACAGAGATAGGTTCTCCGAAAAACCAGTGGATGAGGTCCGTTTCATGGACCCCCTCATCGAGAAAAGCTCCTCCTCCTGACAAAAGGGGATCCACGATCCAGGGCATCTGAGTTTCCAGGCCTGTTAACCCATACCCATGCCCATGCCGTTTCCTTACATGCGTCACCCGACCGAGGGCTTCGGAATGAATCAATTGGTGGATCCTGTAGTTTGAGGGAATGTGCCGCTGGGGGAAGGACTGGTAGTACCGTATCCCGCTTTCCTGGACCAGGTGCGCGATTTCTCTTCCTATGGAAAGGTTCGGGGCCAGAGGTTTTTCGCAGAGAACGGAAACCTGGGCCTGACAGCAGAGCTGAAGGATAGGTAGATGTTCGGAAGTTTCCGAACAAACTGCCGCCGCCGTACACTGTTCCAGAAGGGAGGGAAGGTAGGAATACTCTTGAAGCCCATACTGCGTAGCCGCCTTCTCGAGGCGGTGTGGATCACTGTCCCATGCCCCCACAATCTCCACTCGGCTATCTGAAAGAAAGGCTTTTACCCAATGGTGCTGATGGAAATGGGCAAAACTCACTATTCCCAATCGAACCTTACCAGTTGCCATAACTAGCCTCGGGAACCTCCACCTCTGATCGGCTCCTCACTGCCTCATAGATCTTTTGTACCACCTCCAACACTCGATACCCACGTTGGAGGGGGGATTCAGTTTTACGGCCTTCCAGGAAACAATCGACGAAATGCCGAAGTTCTCCCGCGTGTCCCTTCACGGTCCATTCATCCACAGGTGGATAGCTCCACCCTGTCTGGGAAGCCTGGTGCGGACGGGGTTCGTTCGTGTCCCCCCGAGGGGCCTTCCCCCCAGGAGCCGCTCCCGCAGACTCCGACTGGTAGACCTGGATCCCGTTGATGGTTTTCGATTGGTCGATGTAGAGGGTGCCCGAGGTACCGAAGAGTTCCGCTCGGATATCCAGCCCCCCTTGGATTCCCCAGGAACAGATGAACTGCCCGATCGCCCCCGTTCGGAATCGGGCAATGGTGGTCACTGTCTCCTCGATGTCCTGCTCCTTTGCCTGTTCCCACCGCTTTACGGCTGCCAGGGCCTGTACCGCTACGATGGGCTGTTCCAGTAACCACTCCGCCATACACAATCCATGGATCCCCAGATCCATCAGGGCACCGCCGCCGGTTTTCGACTTGTCCCAGAACCAGCCGCTATGGGAGGGGCCGCTTCCCAGTTCGTTGACCCGGAGGATCAGCGGCTGTCCCAAACTCCCGGAAGCTAGCAATTCTTTGGCTTTACGGAAGACCGGGGCAAAGAGGCGGTTCTCTGCGTAGAGGGTGGTGAGGGATCGTTTCTCCAGTTCTTCCATCACCTCCTCCGCCTCTTTCAAGGTCAACGCGAGGGGTTTCTCCACGATTACCGCCTTCCCGTGCCGCAGGGCCTCTCGGGCGATCGGCGCATGGAGGAAGTTGGGGGCTGTGATATCGATTACGTCGATACGGGGGTCCTTTACCAGATCCTTCCAGTCAGAGACATAGGTGTCCACCGTAAACCGGGAGGCAAAGGATCTTCTCTTTTCGGGGTCTGTCTCGGCCGCGGCGGCAAGCCGTACCCGGCAGTCGTTTCGATAGCAGGAGGCATGGCCCGAGGCTATGAACCCCAGCCCTACCATACCGATTCTAACCTGTTTCATTTCACCGCTCCAAAGGTCAAACCTTTCACAATGTACTTCTGGACAAAGAAGGCCAGCAGCATGATGGGAAGAAGGATCACCACTCCCGAACTGAACACCGGCCCCCATTCGATGGCGTAGGCGGTGATGAAGTCTCCCGCCGCTACGGGTAATGTCTTCACCCGGTTCGAAGAACAGAGCACCATGGCGAATAGGTACTCGTTCCAGGTAAAGATGAAGGTAAAGATCGAGGTGGTGAGAATCCCCGACCGGGCCAGGGGAAATATCAGTAACGACAGGATTTGGTACCAGGAGGCCCCTTCGATCCGGGCGGCCTCCTCTATGGAGTAGGGGATCTCGTCGATGAAAGACTTCAGCATCAAGAGCATGAAGGACAGATTCTGGGCCACGTTCACGATCACCAAAGCGGTGAGGGTGTTGTTCAGTTTCAAGTGGCGGAAGATCAGGAAGTAGGGCATGAGAACGGCTGCGGGGGGCGCCACCCGGGTCAACATGATAAGGAACACCAGTACGAAACCCCCCGTGCGAAAGCGAGACAGGCTGTAAGCGCCCGTAAACCCAGCCAGGAACACGATCAGGGTGGTTACCACCGCTACATAGGCGCTGTTGTATAAGAAGTGAAAGAAATTGTGGCTGGTGAAAATCTTACGATAGTTCGCCAGGGTAGGGCCAAAGAACAGATGCAGATCCTGGCTTACGATCAGGTTGTCCGGTTTGAAGGAACTGATCAGTATCCAGAAGATAGGGAAGGCCCAGAACAGAACGACTCCGAACACGAATACATAGAAGAGAGCGGATTGCATGATTCTATACGGAGCTTTCATGGCTCTTCCCTCCCAGGAGGTAGTTTCCTAAAAGGATCAGGGCGATAAAGAACAGGGTGATGACACCCAGGGCGGATGCCCGTCCATAATCGCTCATGGTGAATCCTATGGTGTACAGGTGCACATTGATGATCCGGGTAGGCTCCGCGTTCCCGAAAATCACCCAGATCTGGGCATACACTTTGAGGCAGTCGATGATCCGAAGGAACACGACGATCCATACCACAGACCGAAGTAGAGGCAGGGTAACGAACCGGAAGGTTTGCCAGCGGGTAGCTCCGTCTACCCGGCAGGCATCGAACACTTCCAGGGGGAGGGCAGTAAGGCCCGCGTAGAACACCAAAAAACAGAAGGGTGCCCATTGCCAGAAGTTCACGAATACGATACTGGCAAAAGCCCAGTTGAGGGATAAGGTGCTGGCGATCCAGGGCCCGATTCCCGGTATGCCGGTGATGAAGGAAAAGCCCTTGGTGGAAAGCCAGGTCTGGGGGGGCAGGCCAAGTTTGATGAGCAGGACATTGAGGAAGCCTGTGTCGAAATCGAAGAAGTACTTCCAGATCATGGATATTACCACAGGGGTGGTGAGGATAGGAAAGAGCATGAGGGTTTGTACCAGGGCTTTCCCCTTGAATTCCCGAAAGAGGAACACGGCGAGGAACATCCCTACCGCAATCTGGGGGGTGATCGTATAGAGGAGAAAGAGCACGGTTTTCTGCATGGAGGACCAGAACATGGGGTCCTTTGTCAGCACATCCACATAGTTCCCTAACCCCACGAAGGGCCAGGTACGGTTGAACAAGACGGGATCGAGGCGGTAGAGGGAACTCACCACCATGTACAGGATGGGTACGAGGGTGGTGAGGGTGAGCACCAGTACCGCCGGTGAGAGCAGGGCGAGCCTGAGGATCCTGTTCGAAGTGACAATGCTTCTATTCATTGTTCCCATTCCAATGGGGGGGATGGCGCTTGACCCTCCCCCCATAATGTTAACTCAAGGACTTTTACTTATATTGTTTTTTCAGTTCCAGAATGTCCTTTTCCGCTTTTGCCAGGATCTCCTCCACCGGCGTGTTGGTGGTGAGGAATCCAGCCACCATTACATTGAGGATTTCATGGAGCTTGCTGTAGTAGGTTACAAGGGGTTCCATTCGAGCGATTTTATAGGTCTGTGCCATAAGTGGGAAGTACTCCTCTGTGGCGTAGCTCTTGTCGTTCAGGATGGAGGGGCGGTACACGCTGGACCCTGCTTTTCCACGAATCCGGAATCCTTCTTTGCTGGTAGCGAATTTGAGGAACTCCCAGGCTGCCTCCTTGTTTTTCGAGTTGGTGTTGATAATGAGGCCCCATCCGTGGGTTTGGGGAGTGCGCAGGATGGATCCGTCTGGTTGCCGAACCCCTGGGATAAGTCCGATAGAGTACTTATCTTTGAAGGCGCTGTCGGTAAGTTTTAAGTGGTTCCATGCCGCGTTCCAGAAGGGAGCCGCCTGGGCGGTTAATCCTGCTTTCAAACTATCGAAGACCTTGGTGTAATCGTAGGTGGTGACGTCTTTGGGAAGGTGTTTCGCGAGAGTGCGGTAGAACTCCCCGGCTTTTTTTGCGGCGGGGCTATTGATCACTACATTCCCCTTATCATCGATCACGTTCCCTCCCATGGACCAGAGGACGGTGTAGAAGATCTTTGGCGCTTCCGGTCCTCCGGTAAGAGCGGTGAGCATGATTCCGTACTTAACCGGACTGGATGGGTTGGTAGCTTGATCGAACTTCTTCGCGTTCTCCAGGAGTTCATCCCAGGTTTCGGGAATCTTGCCGATCAAGTCCTTCCGTACATAGGTGATCTGGCTGGAAAGGTCTGTGGGGATGCAGTAGATCTTACCGTTGTATACCAGCTTTACGGGAATGTCGTCCAGATCGTACTCGGCCAGATTCGTGTACTTCTTGTCGAAGAGGTAGGTGTCATACGGATCGATAACCCCCGCGGCAGCCAACTCCGTAATGTAGGTGGTGTTATTTTGCACCAGATCGAAGGCATCCGTTCCCCCTACCAGTTGGGTAGTTACGTTGGTGAAATACCCCATCCTTCCTTGTTCCGAGAAGGTAATTTCGAAGCCGGGGTTTTTCTTCTTGAACTCCTCAGCCGCCACTTTCAAGGCGTTTGTTTCGGGGCTGGTGACACAGAGAATGGTGATTTTCTTCGGTCCCGCTGGTTTTGCAGGGGTTTCCTTCCCTCCCCCTGCAAAGGCGGGGGTCAGGATCGCCACGACCATCAGCATTAGGATGAGCTTTTTCATAGCACAACTCCTTTTTCTAAAGATTCTATCCGGAATACCTCCGGGCATTACCCCTGAACAATGAACTTGAATCGCGTATTGCTCAATGCAATTGCCACAGCTCCTAAAACCTCTTGGTCACCCTTTAGCTTTGCCGAAGTGATTCGTAAAGTTCGGGTAGGCAGAGGAGGGAGTAGCCTTCGGGAGCGTTCCATCAATTTTGAGATAAATTCCTCCTGGAAATCGATTCCTCCTCCCAGGATGCAGAGGTGGGGATTCAAAACAGCCACGATCGTAGTGAGGACCTGGGAAAGAGAGGAGATGAGAAACGAAAAGATTCGCTCCGCTTCTTCCCGATGAGTCGCGAGGTATCGATTGAACGCTTTCATTCCCCCTTCAGGGAGGGGGGGCTTGAACCTTTGGAGTAGAGCGTCGAGAGAAATGTAGGCTTCCAATCGGGCGGGTCCTGAATCTCCCGAGATGATGAGTTTCCCGAATTCCGCAAAAGCGAAATCTGCTCCTGGCGAGATTTTCCCATGGTCGATATAGGCTCCCCCTACCCCTTTGTTCACGTACAGGTACGCGAGGGAAGGTAGCGCCTGACCGTGAGTTAGCCAGTACTCGGCCAGCGCCAGAGCATTCACATCGTTCTCGAGGTAGACAGGAAGCCCAGTAGACCTTTGCACCTCTTGAGCCAATGCCACCGGCTTGTCCCAACCCAAGAGTGAGGAATATTGCACTGTTCCCGAAAGGGGGTTTACCACTCCTGACACCATCAATCCGATAGCAAGAATCGTAGATCTTTCCACCCCCGATCGCTCGATTACCCGCAGAATCGCCCGGGAAAGCGCGGGAATGAAGGTGCCAGGATCGAACTTTTTCGGTTTGAAGGATTGGGAGGTAAGGATGGATCCATCCAAATCGGATAGCACTATATTGAAATGTTCCGGTCGCGTGTCGGCCCCCACGACGAAATGACTGCGTGGGTTGAACTCCAGGAGGGTGGATTTCCTTCCCATGGAAGGGTTCCCTTTCCCTATCTCCCGCACCAATCCATACTGGATCAGCTCGGAAATATTGCTGGTGACCATGGATTTGCTACAGGATAGGTTTCGGGCAATGTCTGCCCGGGAGAGGGGGCCTTTCGTCTTGATCTGTTTTAGGATGAGGTTCAGGTTGTGGAGTTGTGTACTCTGCGGATCCAGAATCCTGTGGTACATGTCAGGCGTCTCTATCTCACTCTTGATTAGTTCGTTCGGAGAACTTACTATGATTGTAGGATGGCTTTGAATCACTGTCAAGAATTATTTTTTTATTTGTACCCCGAAGCTTGTGGGGGATTGAAGAATGCAAGTGGATGAAAAATTGCTGCATTGAAATATGGCGCGGGCTCAGAAAACAATGTAGATTGCATGGGTCTACAGATGCCCATTCAGGGTCAACGGAGGTTTGCATGAATCCGGAAAAACAACCTTACAAGCGTTTTGCCCTCTGCCAGGACATGTGGGACAGCATTCAGGTGTTCCGGTCCTTCGATCCCGCCTGTACGGCTCCTTTTGTGAGAACCCTTCGAAGCGGGGTCTTCGAGGGGGTGTTCCTGACAGGGGAGGGGTCGAGCCGTATATTTCCTGCCAAGAGAGTGATCTATGAAGCTTTGCGGCAGGGGCCTGGGTTACCGGTATCGAGAGGGGCGGGCCTATCCGAGAGGCCTGAAACGCTCGTGAAGCCCAATGCTTCCAAGAAGCCCAACCGCAACACCTTTCTTCCGATTTATACAGAAGGGGCTACCCAGGCACTTGAGTACAAGCTGGATGCTTGCGCCGTGTTTGGAGCGAGTAACTCGGGCAGGACCAAGGAAGTGGTACGGTTGTTCCAGACCTTGCGTCAGAAGGGGCACCTTCATCTGTACGGGATCACCGCCCACGCGGGAAGCCCCCTGGAGGAGCTCAGTCACTTGTCGTACGTTCTGGGATGCGGCAAGGAGGGAGCGGTAGCGGCCACCAAGAGTGTGATGGAGCAGGCTCTCTTCTATCAAGCGATATTCGGCCAAGCTTTGCTAGGGGCTGGCGCTGAGGGTCAACCTTTGGTGGGCGAACTTGAGGATCAGTCGCTGTTCGGCGAACCCACGACCGTAGAGGAGGACAGGAGAGTATCCGGCTCGGGAGCCACCGTGCTGCGAGAGGCGGCCAACATGCTGGAACATGTCCTATCGATGGAACTGGAAGAAGAGGTTGTCCGGAAGCTTGCCCAGGCCGAAACCCTCTACTTCGCGGGCCGAAACAATGGGGTGGCGGAAGAATTGGCCTTGAAAACGAACGAAATTACTCGGAAAAAGTCGGACTTTCTGGAAGGAACCTACGCGGTGCACGGAATCGAAGAGGTGATGAATCCTGCAGACGCGGTAGTGCTGATCGATCCCTTCCCCCAGGAGGAAGAAAAGTTCCATGAGGTTCTGGTGAAGGGAGTGGGAACCTACGTTTGCGCGATCGCGAGCCGGTCCACCTCTTTCCCCACGATCCTGATCCCCGAGGGAGGGCCTTTTAGGAACTACGTGGAGTTGGCCGACGGGTGGAACCTCCTGGTGGAAATCGGATTGCAGTTGGGAATCGACCTGGACAAACCGGTTCGCGCCCGGAAAGTGGGAAATGAGGTGGTTGGTGCGTAAGGCTGGAAGAGTAGGACAGTGGCCGCCTGAGGATAGAAGGCCAGCCTTCTAGAGGTGCATTTTTTCTATGTGAATATTGATGGCCGTGTAAGGTAAGAGCCGGCCTTCTCGCCATGCATTCTTCCGAGAGAGTGTGGCGGCCTATGCTATGTGCGTATTTTTCGAGTTAGAATAGGGGCCACTACGCAGATAGGAAGTGACCTGTAGGAAGGGATACCCTGAGAGGCGCCCCTAAAAGCAAGTCTCGGAAAGCCTTCGCATGAGGGGGAGTATTCGGCTACCCCCCTACCTTCTCGATGAAGGTGTGCAACTGGTCAGCGTACCGACGGACCTCGCGGCTGTACCTGCTTTGGGTAAGGAGCCGCTGTTTAAGGGTAGGGTAATCGAAAGGTGGGAACTCGGATAGGACTGACAGGTCGCTTTGCCCAGGGCTAGGGGCAAACCTATGTTTCTGCATAGCGAAATCTAAGGGCTGGTACGCGGTCAAAGGCTTCTTTATAGGTTCCGACGCCCCGCGATACTGCAGGAATTCCAGCATCATCAGGGCGTTGTAGTACTCCAACCCTAAACCCTCAGCTTTTAGGAGGAGTTTCCGGTCCTCCGAGAGAAGGGGTAACCTACGGGCTCTAGCAACGGCGAGGAGAACTTCGTCGGTAGAGGCAGTGGCAGGGGCGGTGGCGGGAACAGCGTTGAAAGGCAATCGGATTGCCTCGTCGGTAGAAGGGGTAGCAGGAACTGTGTCACGAGCCTCGTGGATTGCCTCGTCAGTAGGGGCGGTAGCGGGGACTGCGTCGAAAGCCTTGCGGGTTGCCTTATTGTTAGGGGCGTGTGAATCGGCAAAGGCGGCAGGATCGGTGAGGGGAGCGCAGTCAGCGGTCCGTCGAGGGGCCATCCCCGTGAGGGTAGAGGGCGAAGGGAGAATCTGTACATCCTCCGGGAAGGAAAGTAAAGGCCCTCCCCGGAGGTACTCTTCCCTCACCTGAGAAAGGGTAAAGAGTCGGACCTCCCTGCTGAGTAAGGAAAGAAACCCTGCCTTTTCGATTTGGATGAGGGAAGAACTGTCCACCAGCAATGCCGAAAGACGGTCGAACTGCCTAAGGATCTTTTCCAGTTCTTCTTCCGTTAGGGTAAATCCCATGGGTATGTTGGAATCTTACTGAACTATTATGGGTTTGATCAATTCTTTGGAACCGCCACTTTTTAGGTAGACAATGGCATGGAGGGTGTATGAACCAGGCGAAAGGCCCTGGTAATTCACTGTGAATAGGAAATCGGCCCCCACAAGGGAGACTGCTCTGTACCAGAAATTCCCCACCGATTTTAGGGGGCGGTCGGGCGGGGTTGTCCGGTTGCAGAATCGCATCGATTCTCTATAATACCAGGAAGGAGGCAGCCATGCGGAAAATGAGGGCTTATCTCGTAACCAGTATGCTGATTCTTGGCGCAGGAATCGCCTTCGCGCAGACAGAGGCTACTGGAATCTGGAAGACCATCGACGATGAGACAGGCAAACCCAAGTCGGTCATCGCTCTGTACGTGTACAAGGATACCCTGTGCGGACGAATTCTCATGACCTATCGGGAGGATGGGGTCACGGTGAAGGATGATCTATATCGGCAACAGACCCGCTCTCCCTACCTGAAAGGGAATCCACCCTTCTGCGGGTTGGACATCATCTGGGACATGAAGTGGGACGAAAAACGAAAGCAGTGGAGGGGGGGCACCATCATGGACCCGGGGAACGACACGAACAAAAAGCCCAAAACCTACGGCTGCGAGATCTGGAGGGAGGGAAGCGACTTGGTCGTCCGGGGAAAGATCGCGTTTTTAGGCCGAAACCAGACCTGGAAACCCTTCGATCCAAAGGATTTCCCTCCTGGCTTTACGGTACCGGATCCCTCGACCTTCGTACCGGTGATCCCAGAGAAGGACTGAAACACGTATCCTTTCTTGCATGGGGGAACCGAGAGGACGAGAAAATTCGGGAAAGGGTTAGATACGCGGATCGACCCCATAGGGGAAACGGGTACAACAGAAATTAAAGGAGGAGCGCAGATGCCGCTGAAATGGATCGTGAAAGTCTTTACGGTGTTGAATGCCAACCGCAGACCTGGAGAGGTGGCGGTAGGGATGGCGTTAGGTTTCTGGATGGCCCTGCAACCGGGGTTTACCTTTTTCCGATTCCTGCTCCTGGTGGCGGCCTTCTTGCTGAAGGTACATTTCCCCAGCGCCCTTTTGGCTCTATTCCTAGGATCCTTTGTGGCACCCCTCTTGGATCCCCTTCTGGATCTGGCGGGAGGTTGGGTGCTAACGATTCCTTTCCTTCGACCCCTGTGGGTGTCTCTTTACGCGATTCCCCTCGTTCCTTGGACCCGTTTCAACAACACGGTGGTCATGGGGGGACTCCTGGTAGGACTGCTCCTGTCGGTTCCTGTGTATGTTCTGGTGCGGGGAGGGATCCATCTGTACCGGGAGCGGTGGAGGGACAGGATCGCCGAACTGCCTCCGGTGAAGGCCTTCCTGAAGGCTCCCCTGGTGGTGTGGGCAGCTAAGCTCTGGAAAAAGATTTCGGGGCTGGTGGAGGGGGTGTGAGGATGAAACTTCCAGGTATGTTCCGAAAGACCTACACCCGAAAGGAGTGGGAAAAGAAAATTCTCAAGCATGTGTACCTGCCAAAGGAAAGGGAGTTCCTCGAGTCCCTCATTCGGGAGGAGCCGGATGGAAGGATAATTTTCGTGGGGGAAGGGGAACTGTCCAAGGAAAATCTGGAACGACTTAGCCGTCTGGCAAAGGAGATCAAGGCCAATCGGGGTGTGGTGAGCCTTCCGAAACTGGGGATTTTGCTGGTGTGCCTAGGGCTTCTTACGGGAACCTACTATTTCTTACGAAACCGGTTGGTAGCACAAGCGATTACGGCGGCCTTGGAAGGGGTGTTTCAGGCAAGGGCAGAGGTAGAAGGGGTGTCCTTCGAACCCTTCGAAGGCCGAATTTCCTGGAAACGGCTCGCGGTAGCCGACCGGGACAGGCCCATGAGGAACCTTTTCGAACTGGGGACCTCCACGGCAGATCTGGATATGGCGGCTCTCCTGCGAGGTCGGATCCTGATCGAAGAGCTTCGCGCGGAAGGGATCCAGTGGAACACGGAGCGGAAAACCAGCGGGGCCCTTCCCGAAAAGGAACAGGCCAAAACTGACGGATCGGGAGTGGGGAAAGCGGTGGAACAGGTGGTGAAAGGATCGGAGGCCGCGCTGCAGTCCCTTGCCACAAAAGGACTTAACGCCTTGCAGGGAATCGATGTGGAAAAGATGGTGAAAGAACAGGTGGAAAACCTTGAAACCACCCGCCTATTGAAGGAGGCGGAAAAGAGCTGGAAAGAAAAGGAACAGGGGCTACGTGCCTCGATCCAGAATCTGGGAGGGGAGCTGGAGAAGATCGGTGCTGAAGCGAACAGTTTCCGAACGGTGGATCTCCGTACCCTCACCAATCCCGAGGAGATCTTGAAGACTGTTCAGCGGGCGGAAGCCCTCATTCCCCGGGTAAAGCAGGTGCGGGACACGGCGATAAGCCTTGAAAAAGAAGCGCGCCAGGGAATGGAAGAGATAAAACTTCTCCAGAAGAACCTGGAGGAGGCAGTGCGGAAGGATACATTGTATGTGGAGTCCCTCGTTTCCCTTGCGCCTTCGGAGGCGGCCTCCCTGGCGGAACTATTCTTCATCTCCTACGCGAAAGAACAGTTGGGGAAATGGTACGGGTATGGCGAGAAGGCTCTTCGGCTGGCAGAAAGGGTAAAGCGTGAAGAGTCGAATGAAAAGAAGCCCTCTAAAACAGTGATTCCCCGCTCTCCTGGTCGGGATATACTTTTCCCGGGCTCTGCACCTCTCCCCCGGTTCACCCTTCGGTATGCCTCCGTTTCGGTAGGAAAGGATCCTTCCGCCTTGCCCTTTTCGGGGGAACTGCGGGATCTCTCCAGTAACCCCGACCTTACCGGGAAACCGGCTACCTGGAAGGTTCACTGGGAGTCTCCCAATCCCGGGAAGATCGATCTGGAGGGCAAGATAGATCTCCGGAAAGAAAGCCGCACCTCTCTGGAAGTATTTGGCCGCCTGGAAGGGGTGCCCATAAAGATAGAGCCAGGGGTATTCGGGGTGCAGTCGTTGGAAGGGAAGATGCGTACAGAGCTCACTATCGTGTTTCCGAAGGCTGGCGGAATGGAAGGAAAGGTGGTAGCCCTCCTGCAAGAACTGACTTCCCATACGACTCGAATGGCCGATTCTACTGGGAGTGGCGGGCATAAGTCGACTGCAGGAAGCGCACAGGCCGCATTGCCTTCAGCACCCGCCCGTATGCTTCAGGACCTGGTGCACCGAGTGCTTGAAGAAACGAAGGAACTGGACGCGGCGGCGGATGTTAGAGTTACTCATACAGGGAAGGCGGAGGTTACCATCCGTTCCGGGATCGATAGAACAGTGAAAACCGCTCTGGAAGCCTTCCTTCGGGAAGAGGAGAAAAGACTGAAAGGAATGGCCCGGGAGGAACTGAGAAAACAACTTTCTTCTTACCTGGGCAAACATGAGACCCTCCGAAAAGGGTGGGAAGAACTGGAAAAAGCTCTCGGCGGGAAGGTCACGGACGCTTCCGCCTACCAGAAACTCGTGGAAGACAAGAAGAAGGAAGGGGAACAGCGGATCGAAGCCTTGAAAAAGGAGGCCGCGGACCGCCTCCTACAGGAGGCGCAGAAGCTCGTCCCGCAGCTTCCCAAGGAGTTGCCAACGGAGTTGCCGAAAGAGTTGCCGAAGGAACTGCCAAAGGCCCCCTCCCTACCCAAAGAGATGCCTAAAGACCTGCCCAGGACACCTTCGCTACCCGGGACTCCTGGGTTACCCAAAACACCTTCCCTTCCCAAACCTGGGAGGTAACAGGATGGGTATCCAGATCCGTCGTCTTTTAAGCGGGGGCGGTCTGATCCTTACCTACCGGTGTACCGCCTCTTGTGCCCACTGCCTGTACCGTTCCTCTCCCCAACGGGATCCCGCCTACATGGATCCGGAGCTTCTGCGGGAGATGGCGCGGAAGGCAGCTACACTGGGATGTGGGTCCTTCCATATCGGGGGTGGGGAGCCCTTTTTGGATGTGGAAGGATTGGTGCGGATCATCCAGGTGTTACGGGAGGAAGGAATCACCATCGATTACCTGGAGACTAACGCCTTCTGGTATAAGGATCCCGATTCGGCCCGAGTAATCCTGGAAAAGATCCTGGAAGCAGGCTGCCAGACCCTCATGGTATCCCTCTGTCCCTTTCATATCCCCTTTGTCCCCCTGTACAAAGTGGAAGGGGCGGTAGAAGCCGCAAGGCGGGTAGGGATGGAGTATTTCCTCTGGCAGGATCAGTACTATCGGGAGCTGTCCAGTCTGGAGAAGGGGAAGACCCATTCTTGGGAAGAGTTGGCGAACCGCTTCGGACCCGACTACCTGATTCAGGCGGCTCGACGGTTCGGATTATGGGTGAACGGCCGTGCCCTGAATACTCTGAAACCATACCTGCCTTCCCGATCAGCGGAGGAGATTGTGCAAGAGGAACCTTCCGGTTGCCAGGAGCTAACCCGTACCAGCCATTTCCATCTGGATCTCTATGGGAACTATGTCCCACCAGGGTGCGTGGGGTTTAGCCTGGACTACCGACACCTGGGGGAGGATCTTTCTCAAGGTTACCCCCTGTACTGCCTCGTGGTGGAGGAAGGGATGGGGGGGCTCTACGAGTACGCTAAAAGAGAAGTCGGGTTTACCTCCGACCCAGGCGGGTATGTGTCCAGATGTGACCTATGCTATTCACTACGTAAAGCACTTCTATCTACCAAAGGGGGTAAAAACGGATTGCAGGTTTCCCCTGATACCAGCCTCCCCTCGAAGAATACCAATCGGTCGAGGAACACCTACCGGGAGTTGGGCCCCTGGGAGTTCTACGGGATAGAGGGGTAGACTCGTAGCATTCGCCAGAAGCGGGATTGACAGAAGCGCCATCGATCTAATCCGGCAATTTGCCCGTATGCACCGCTTTCTGAAAGTGTTGTCGCACTTCTTTTAAGATGGATAGAATTTCTTCCTCCTGGGAGGGGAATCCCTTATAGAGGGTTTCTGCCCGGTCCAGATCGGCAAGGGATTCCCGGGCGATCTGTTTGATCTTGTTCGGATCGGTGGTGTTCCGGGAGATTTGGGCTCGATAGGCAGCCCGGTACATGTACAGTTCGAACAAGCGGTTCGGTGCCCCCTGGTTTGTGTGGATGAGGCTGTCGAGAAAGGGGATCGCCTCCAAAGAAGTGTAAGGATTTCTCAGGTAATTTTCCAGCAAAGGTTCCAGGATATTGTCTTTCAAAATCGATTCTACAGGGAATTGCTGGTAGAGCCTTTCGGCGAGCTTTTGAGCGCCTTTGGTATCCCCTGTTTCCAGGAGGAAACGGTGGCGGAAGATTCCCGCATACCACGTGTTCGGGTATTGCACCTCGAAGTACTTTGCATAACGTTCAAAGTCTTCCTTCCGCTTACTTTCTACACTGATTCCCATACCTTTCAGGTACAGTTTGAATAGAGTATCCTTCGCGTCGGCCGGGGTGGATCGTATCCGGGTGTCGATTTCCTTAAAGGCTTCTATAGGCTTTCCCCCCCTTGCGTAGGTATCCACCAGGGCTTCCCATAGCCTTTCCCAATCATCGCTATCCCGAGGTAGCCCTTCCATCTTCTTTCGAAGGAAGCTGATCGCCTCATCCAGTTTTCCCTTAGCGGCGAGGAGATCGGAGTACGAAACGATCTCGTCGGTCTGAGTCAAGACTCCCTTCGTTTCCGCGATCCGTAACCAGCTAAGGGCTTGGTCCAGGACTTCCTCCTTCCGCAAGGGCCAACCCTGAGGGTAATGGGAAAATACTCGGTAAAAGTATTTTCCCAGTTCCAGAGCCAGTACGGAGGGTAGGTGTTCCGGTTTCCCCTTGAAACGTTGGGTAACCGCGTATAGATCGAACTCTGTACTTTTCCGCTCGAGAGTCCCTGCTTGCAGGGCGGTATCGTAGTCCTTGTCCCCCGTGTTGTAGAAGGTGAACTTCAAGTGATTCTCTTGAGCTTCCCCGTATGCAAGGAGGAATCGGATTTTGGCAGCTACCAGGTAGGGATCCGTGTGGGAAGGGTCTGCCTCTACCAGCGCATTCCAACCGTCCAGGCGTTGATCCGATTGAGCCCTCTCCTCCGCCCACGCGATGGTGAACTGCACATCACGAGGTGCTTCGTCGAACAGGGGAGGAAGGTAGTTAGAAATGACAGAATCGATGTACTCTTCTTCATTCAGCCCCTCTTCGGCCAGGGTCAGGAAGCCGAAGAATTGACTGTAGACGGCTGGGATCTGCTCGCCCCGGGTTTTGCTCTGGACCGCTTCTCCTGTGCGGCGCAGCACTTCGGAGATGTCGATTCCCGGGGTGCGGAGATGCTGGATCAGTTCTTCGGTAAAGACGCTATTCCGGCCTCTTCCATCCTGGGCTACACGACCCGCGCTGGTGGAATAGACAACGATACTGCCGGGCGGCTGCTGTCCCACCACAGCCAGTCCCCTCGAACTGGACCGGGCCCAGGAGAAGGGGTTATCCCGGCAGGCGTCCAGGATTACGATGTTTACCTTGTTACGTGCCTCTTTCAGACTGTCCAGCACGAACTGGAGGGGTACCGCTCGGGTACGGAGGAGAGATTCGGAATTGGTTCGGGCATCCACGGGCAAAAGGTAGTTCTCTCCCCCGGACTGTACCCCGTGCCCCGCGTAGAAAAATACTCCCACCGAGCCGGGGGACGCGGCCAACTTGTCCCGAAACCGCAGTACCGCCTCTTCCATCCGTTCCAATCCCGCGTTGATCACCACTTCCACATCGAACCCGAGGGATGAGAGAGTTTCCCCCATGTCCTCCGCGTCGTTTACGGGGTTGGCCAGCTTTCCCATCCCTTCGTAATTGCCATTCCCGATCACCAGCGCGATCCGTTCCCCTTGTTCCTGGGGATGGGCGAGGAAAATGCCCATACTGAGGCCTAAAAAGAGGCAACAGGCAACAAGGGGAAGTGTGCGAAAGAAGAATGCCTTCCCGCCTTTAGGAATAAGGGGAGCAGGGAGCCCGACAGCCGAAAGGAGTTTCCGGGTTTCCGTTCTCTTTGCTATGGGTATCTCACTCATCCTGATCTCTATTGTATCCCCAAGAGGGAGCCTTCGACAATGTGGAACAATACAGTACAGGGAATCCCCCTCTTCGCGCACTGATGCTGGATGAGTTGACCCATCTCCTTGAAGTACTCCTCCTTTTGAAACCGTTCCAGCCGGTGCTTCCGGTAGATGGAATCCGCATACCCGTAGTTCATCCGATCCACGTACACGTAATCCACCGATCCCTCTAGCAGAGGTATCAAGTGTTCTGCCCCTGGCAACAGGGGAGCGATCATCGCGTAGGTACGGATGCCTGATTGATGCAGTTGCTTGAGCGCATCGATCCGATCCTTTACCGTGGGCAGGTTCGGTTCGAAAAGACAGCGGATACCTTCATCGGCAGTGCCGATGGAAAATCCCACGTGACAGTCTGGTGTTTTTCCTTCCCCTGTTTTACCGAGGAGATCCATGTCCCGCACTACGAGGGGAGACTTGGTTTGGATTCGGATCGGCCAGTGGTGTTCCAGAAGTAAAGAGAGGCAGGAACGGGTCAATCGGTACGTAGCCTCTAAGGGCTGGTACGGGTCACAGACCCCGCTGATCCAGACTTCGGCGGGTTTCTTTCTCTTAAGTTCCTTTTCAAGGAGTTCTTTGGCATTCACCTTCACGTCCACGAACGTACCCCAGGGTTCGGCGTGACCGGTGAACTTCTTCATGAATCGGGCGTAGCAATACAGACATCCGAATTGGCAACCCACGTAGGGGTTCAACACGTAGGGATACACCTTGGAAGCGGAGAGGATCGATTTTGCCCGGATTTCCTTTATTACCATAATCAGGCAGATCATAGACGAGGAAGGTACAATCGTTCTACCCTATCTAGTCGATGGCGAAAGTAGCGGGAGTGGACGGATGCCGGGGGGGATGGATTGTAGTGATCGGAGATGGATGGCCTCCCTCTTCCCCCCTCGAGGTACAGGTTTGTGGAACTTTTCGGGAAGTGTTGGAGGTGACCTCCGATTGTAAGGCTGTGGCTATCGATATTCCCATCGGGTTACCCGCCTCCAAGCCTGGATCCGCCGGGGAGAATGGTGGGGCTTCCTGTGAGCCCCCATCCCAGTGTTCCGGCACACAAGGTCGCCGAGGATCTGTGCCTCATAGGGACGGCGCGAGTGACGCAATACCTTCTTCCTATTCCCGTTGGCCCCGCGTCTGTGACTTGCTGGCCCAAGAGTTACTGGGTGGCAAAGGAAGGAGCCGCCTTTTCCTCGCTCCTCCGCGGGAGACTCTTTCCGCCGAGAATCCCGCGAAGTTCCAGGCCCTACATCAATCTGCAACTGGCGTGAAGGCCTCCCTCCCCGTGTGGGGAATCCTACCCAGGATCCGGGAAGTGGACGCCGGTATGACTCCCTCCCTGCAGGATCGAGTGTTCGAGTTCTATCCCGAACTGGTCTGGATGGATTTGGGAGAAATGCAAAAACCGGTGTCTCATTCCCTGATGGGCGCGCAACCCTTCATAGCGAAAGGAGCTTTTCCTTCGAAGCATACAGGGGAGGGGATCGAGGCACGGCTTTGTGTCCTGGGAACAGCGGGTCTATCCATCGACTTACATTGGTTAACTACCTGGAAAAAAAGGTTAACAGGATGTTCAAAGGTTACTCGCGCCGATGTGAAGCTCGACGATCTACTGGATGCGGTGGCAGGCCTTAAAGCGGCGATGGATTTCTTAAGGTATCGGGCGACCTGCGAGGATCAGTTGGCCTCTAGCGATCAGGTTCCACGGGACAAACAGCTAGCCTCATTGAAACTGGCGTGGGAAGGGGGCGCTTTTCCTTTTTCCTCTTTCTTCATCATGGGGTATCATCCCTCCCGGATTCCGCGCCTACCCCCAACGGAATCGCCCCTTGATTCCAAGGGCTTACGCATGGAGATCTGGTACTAAGGGAAGAAGGGTGGCACTAAAAGTGGATAAAGGGCAAAAAAAAAAAAAGGAGCGCTTCCAATCACCCCTCTTTTACCTGACTTCGAAGCCAACTGCAGAAAGTCTCGATATGGGCTATAGACCGTTTCACGGTTTCCGGGAAAGCATATTCCAATGGTTTCAATAAGTCGGGCTTGAGCTCGTATCCATAGTTGTTGCGGAAAAGGTGACGGAACCGCAGATAGGAATAGAGGGACTCATAGAATTCTTTTGGGAAAAGAGGGGGGCGAATTCCTTCCAGATCCAATGACATATCGAACAGTAGGTCTTTGTGCCATTGATCGGATTTCGGTAGACCGCCGTTCAATTCTTCCGCGATCTTCATCATGATCCGTTCGATAGCTGTGTAGAAATCATGAAAAATCGAAGCTTTAGCCCGCAGTAGGTAGATGGTTGTTTCTTGAGGCATCTGCTGGTATTCAAGAAGCAATGTATTTATCCCTTGCAATTCGCTTTCGATTTCTTTAGCGAGGCGGACTAAGAGGATTATGTTTCTTTTCATAACAATACCCCTTCTTCGTCGGCAATTTGCCGCAGGAATGGCTTGGCAGCCTCGTAGGGAGTGAGATCTACCGGGAATTTCGTCATCCTGTCCACGATCGCAAGGATCGAGAAGAAAGAGTCGAGGGGTAACCCTTTGACAACCAGATCGATGTCTGATTTTTCCGTGAACTGCTTGTCTTCCCTGAATACGCTGCCAATACCGTACACTGCCGCCCCGTAGGTTGTTTTAAGGTAGTCTGCAATTCTATAGGCATCTGAGCGGGCAGTCTCCCGATCACCGGGGGCCGGTTGAATTCGATCCAGGTATTCCAATAGTCGATACCGCTTCTCCACAATAAAAGTATACAGGATTCTCCCTGAAAAGAAAATGTACGGCCGAGGTTTCATTGGTTCAGAAGTCCTGCGTGCCGAGCGACGGCAACCGCTTCGGTACGATTCGAGGTGCCTGTATGGCGCAGAATATTATGAACATGATTCACCACGGTGAAGATGCTGATATTCAATTCTCTGGCGATCCCTTCATTGCTCAATCCTGCGGACAGAAGGGCCAGGACTTCCAATTCCCGCCTGCTCAATGGGAGGCAAGAGTTCTTTTCGAGTTCCGTCTCCACGAGTTTCTGTAAGGGTTTCATACTGAGGGATAAGGCTGTTTCATGGGCCTCCCATAGGTGTTTCCGGATAGCCGCTATCTTTTCGGCATTACCGGCTGTAGACAGATCGATCTTTGCGGATTCGTAGAGGATCCACCCTTCCATTGGTTTATCCTGGTAGTTCCGAACGGTATGGAGAGCCTCGTTGAAATAAATTACTGCTCTTTCGGGATTCCCCAAGGCATACGCCGCAAGACCGAGTACCCGGCTTAAGAAATACGGGCGAATGAAGTTGTATTTCCGGAAATGTTTAAGTTTTTCAAGATTTGCCTTTACCAACGCCTGGTCCGAAAGAAGATACCCTGCCAGGGTCAGTAGGAGATGGGCACGCACCGAAAGATGGGGATGCACTTCCTTTGACCCAGCCGCAGAAAGAAGAGGATGCAGGGCTCGGCGTAGATTTGCGGTTTCTCCGGTGATCTGGGTTCGCACGATTTCTGCTGCCGAAGCATTCAGATGAGCCGCATAGGGTCCTGGAGGAATCTGCCGCTTAAGCCTTTCGATCCGTCGTTTGAAGGAATCCCCTGCATCGATTTGGCCGAGGCTGTATTCCAGCATGGCTCTATGGAGGAGAAGGCTAGGATGATCGGGACATAGATCGAGGCCCCTGTCGAGGGTGTGTCGGGCTGTGTCCCAGTCGCCATTTTCTATTTCGAACTGAGCTTTGAGAAAAAAGGCTAGCCCGATTTTCAGGGGATCGCCGTAGGAAAGACTGTATGCCAGAAGGTCTTCGAGCCCCGAAGCGGCTTCGGCTTTCCTTCCGAGAGGGGGAAGTACCATTCCCCTCCCATAGAGGATATGAGCCATTGCATAGGAATCGGGATTCTCTCGGCAGAGCTCTTCCGTCTCTTCCAACAGCTTCAGCGCTTCATCCGCCCTACCGTAGCAATGGTACAGATACACTAGATAGATCCGGGCATGAATAGGAAGAAGCCTATCTTCATGACACGACAGAATGCTAAGCGCTCGCATCAATACCTTTTCCGCTTTTAGGAAATCACCCGGTCCGGATAATCGTTCCACTCCATAATAGATGAGAATCTTTGCCTCCTCCAAGGAGCCAGGGGCGAGAAGAGGAATAATTTCTTCAAAAAAATTCTCATGCCCGGGGTAGCCGGTAGAAAGATACTCCGGTTGTGCGGCGATCCGCATCATACCTTCCATGTCCTTATGATCTTTATAGTAAGCAAATGATTTTTTCAGGCAGACCATCGAATCGGATGGGGAAGAGGAAAAGAATTTCGTTCTGCCGAGAAAGTAAAAAAGCTCTGCCTCATCCTGATTCCTGGCTTTGGGTATAGAAAGATCGACGAGGGATTCGTACAATCCTTCCGCTTCTTTGTATTTACCGGCTCGATATGCATCATCCGCCGCCTGCCGGGCATATCTTTCGGCCTGTACACGCCCCTCTTCCGTACCCGCAGAACTCCACCATTCGGCGAGTTTCAGATTCCAGTGGTTTTGCGGGAGGCATCTCCTCGATCTGTTTTCAGTGAAGCCTTCTTCGAACCGCCTGGCCATACGAAGACAAAGGGTTTCCCGTTCACTCAAGGGTAAAACGGAACGGATGGTGTCGTATAGAATGCCATGGCAGAAACGATATGTGGATGTTCCATTCTCCTGAATCAGAAAACCGTGCGCCACACCTTGTTCCAGGGCTTTTGCAAGGTTTTCCCCGCGTTCCTTACCGGAAAAAAAGCGAAGATCCTCCAAAGTGAAGCGTTCTCCCAACATGGCCGCGATATAGATCGTCCGCAGGGAGGTATCCGGCAGACGGGACAACCGGTTTTCGATGACAAGACGGATGGATTCCGGTATGTTTTTTTCCCAATCCAGGTCCTCGTTGCCGTATGTCTGTGGATTCTGACAGATCATTCGGCAAACCTCCTGAACGAAGAAAGGTATTCCCCCCGTGTGTTCCCACAGTCCTTCGAGGAACTCTTCAGAAATCGTGCGACCGATCATTTCCTTTGCCATCGAGACGGTTTCGCTTTTAGATAAGCCTTTCAGGGGCAGTTCTTCCGCCCAGGAAACTGTTTTGAGGGTCTCAAGAAAGGAGAGGAAGGCCCCTTTGCGGTAGAGGGGAAGATTCTGAAAGGCGCCTATCAGGAGAATCGGACAATGGGAAAGTTCTTCTTTCATGTCTAGAAGAATGGGGAAGAAATCCTCTCCTCCCAAGTGCAAGTCGTCGATGGAAACGATGAGTCTCTGTTCGCTATAGGTTTTTCTCAATGCTTCGAAGAGGTGCTCGATGAACCGAAGGCGCTCCTTTTTGCTTGTGTGTCCTCCTTTCCCACTCCCCCTCTGGAGTGAGGGGAGGCGCAACCGGCGAAGGATGGTTCGCCATATCCAGAGATCGTCCTGCAGGACCCCCTGATAAAACTTCGCCTGTACCGTAGTGAAGTTTTCTTTTTCGCCGATACGGAGGCACTCTTCCAACAGGCGGCTTTTGCCTATTCCGGGCGGACCTGATAGAAAAATACCCCGTAGGGAGTTGTTTTTAGATTCTTCCAGAACGGATAGAAACCGGGAAATCTCCTTCTCTCTGCCCAGGTAATGGTTCGTAGTAGCTACCTGTGTTTTTTCGATGGGAGCACCCTACATGCGGATCTATTCTTGATCGACTACTACCATCATAGGAGACATGGATTGCAAACGCAAGAGTGTTTTTTTTATTGTACCAGCTATTACCCATGCCGCCTCCAGCAAATAGATACTTTTATCTATTTTTTTCTTTTTACGGGGGTTTTACAATTGGAAAATCACAGATATACGGAGGAAAGCATGAAAAAATTGAGTTTTTGGGTAATGTTGTTTTTAGTCTCCGGATCAGGCATATTCCTGATACAATGCGATTCTGGCAGCAGTACCGACAGTAGTACCAATAGCGGGGGTGCAGGAGCAGATATCGACGCAACCTCTGTAAAACAGATTTGGTATGCCAATACGGTGGAATATCAGATCACTTCTATGGGCTATTCCGGAGGGGCAGGACCCTGGACCGAAGCGAGTTTATGTATGGGGATCGTTATGCAAATCGAGGCATACAATTCTTCTGCGGAACACCGGTATATACAGTTCGCCTACGGGGATTCCTCGGCAGGCGCATGCAACCCTGTGAGTTTTTCCCTGGACCCGGGAGAGCGGTTGCATTTCCAGGCCATCATAAGACTGAATACCCCAACGTCTGGTGACCGGTTATGGGTGAACGACACATACAGCAATATCAGCGGTGTAACCATAAGAGTCATGCCTATCTTCTGGCTGAAAAATATTACCTCATAAGAATCCTTCTTGAGAAAATAATGTAAAAAGGCAGGCATGAAACAGGTGCCTGCCTTTCAGGAACCTGCCTGCATAACTCTTGAACCGTCTCCCGCAAGTAGTGTACAGTGTGTTCCTGTTCGCCGGCTGAATTAAATACAGGGAAAATATACCACATCCTCTTTCCCCCCGAACAGACAAGGAAGACTCATGCATACGAGAAAAACCAACGACCGCATCCGTAATATCGCCATCATTGCCCATGTCGACCACGGCAAGACCACCCTGGTAGATTCCCTGTTCAGGCGCAGCGGAGTGTTCCGGGAAAACCAGGAAGTGAACGAGCGGGTGATGGACCGGCTCGATCTGGAGCGGGAACGGGGGATCACCATCGCGGCGAAAAACTGCGCCATCGAGTGGAAGGGGGTGAAGATCAACATCATCGATACACCGGGGCACGCCGACTTCGGGGGAGAGGTGGAGCGGGCGATCTCCATGGCGGATGGAGCGGTTCTGCTGGTGGATGCAGCGGAAGGGCCCTTACCCCAGACCCGGTTTGTCCTTTCCAAGGCGCTGGCCGCTGGCCTTGCCTTCATTGTCGTTATCAACAAGATCGACCGTCAGGATGCGAGACCCAAGGAGGTCCTGAACGAAATCTACGATCTATTGATAGAGCTGGGGGCGAACGAGAGCCAGCTCGACTTTCCTCTCCTGTATGCGGTGGGGCGGGAAGGAATTGCCTCGAAGTCGCTTTCAGAACGGGGAACGGATCTGGACGTGCTTCTGGATGCAATGATCGAAGAGATTCCCGGACCCCGGGTCGATCCGGAGGGTCCGTTTCAGATGCTCGTCTCGGACTTGAGCTATTCCGATTACATGGGACGGCTTGCTGTGGGAAAGATTTACGGAGGCTTTGTTCAGGCGAACGACGCTCTTGTGTGTATAGGCGAAAGCGGTGTTCCCACCCCCCTCGGGGTGACGAGGATCCAGACATACCGGGGGCCTTACATCAGCGAAGCTCAGTCCGCAGAGGCAGGCGACATCCTGATCCTTGCGGGGATCGATGATGTACATATCGGCGACACCATCGGTTCCAGGGACAATCCCCGAGCGCTTAAGAGGATCACGGTAGATGAGACTACGGTATCCATCCGGTTTACGAAGAACACTTCGCCTTTTTCCGGAAAGGAGGGAACCATCGTACAGGCCACCAAGATCTTCAAGCGGCTTATGAAAGAAGCCCTCCAGATTGTTTCCATCCGAGTGATGGAGGCGGAAGACAAGGACGGGTATATCGTCCAGGGCCGAGGGGAGTTTCAGATGGTCATCCTCATCGAAACGATGAGAAGGAAAGGGTACGAGTTCCTCACCGACACGAAAGGCACCGGGATCATGAACTCCTTTCTCGAAGGATACGAGGAATACCGGGGGGATTTCCCGGAACGGTTTACCGGATCGCTAGTTTCCGATCGGGAAGAAAATGCAGTCCCCTATGCGATCTTCTACCTGGAACCGCGAGGGAAAATCTTTGTCCAGCCCGGAGACCCGGTGCATGAAGGAACGATCGTCGGCGAGCACAATCGGGAAAACGACCTCAACGTGAACATCACGAAGACCAAGAAACTCAGCAATATGCGAGCTGCTGGTAAGGATGAGAATATTATCCTTACTCCGGTGCTTCCCCTGACGCTGGAGAGGGCCATCCAGTTCATCCGCGAGGACGAACTGGTGGAAGTCACTCCCCGCTCGATACGTCTCCGGAAACAGGACCTCTCGGTATCGCGCCGCAGGTTTTAATTTCATTATTAGTTCGCGCTCCCGTTCACGTATAGTATCGGAAATTGTTATATGGCCGTCCCGAAGCTTTTTGAACCGATCGGTTATAAATGCACGATTCAGTTCTCCAAAAGCCGAAGGGGATATAAGTTTTTATAGTTACATAGGGAGGAGGCATGGGTACTCCTCTTTTAGTTAGTATACTATAATTTCTTTCAGTGATACAATCGATTATCTACACCGTCTATATGTTCTATGCATCCCTATCGTCCTTCCACCTCATAGAACCTGTAGATGTTGTGCTCCCGTCGCTTACAATACGATACGGGCTATGAGGTTGAGATGCGCAGAACAGCAAAAGCAACGTTCCCGGAGTTGATGAAATCCCTTCTGTCGAATTACTGTATCCTGAAGGTAAAACCTTCCTTGAGTCTTTTCCTCCTCCGGTACATGCAGAAATTCCGGGTAATGAATCTGGGCGGAAAACTGATCATTCATTCCCACCTTCCCCCACTGAATAGCGGCGCTTACGAGCGTTTTGTGAAGGAACACTTGTTGGGCAAAGTACAGGGGCCTTCCCATGCCCAGATCGGACTGACCAACGCGTGTCCGCAGAATTGCCGGTACTGCTACAATAAGAATCGACGGGGAACTCCGATGGATACCGAGACGATCATCCGGCTGATTCGGGATCTGAAGCAGATGGGGATGATCTGGCTTGGCTTCACTGGAGGCGAACCGCTCCTGAACAAAGATATCGTACGTATTACCGAGAGTGCCGGCAGGGATGTGGCATTGAAATTATTCACTACCGGCTACTCCCTGACCCGGGAACTGGCACGGAATCTGCAAAAAGCAGGATTGCAGTATGTGAGTGTCAGTCTGGATCACTGGGAGGAGACAAAGCATGATGAAGGGCGGGATTATCCGGGGGCTTTTCGCGCCGCCCTACGGGCCATCGATCTATTCAAAGAAATGACGGATCTGCATGTGGGGGTGTCCGCGGTTTTATCCAAGGAGATGATCCGCGGTGGGCAGGTGGATGAGTTCCTGCAATTCCTCACGAGCCTGGATGTGGATGAAGCGTGGTTGAGCGAAGCGAAACCTTCCATTGACGCGTACTGGAACCCTCAGTCGATTATTACCGAGAATGACCGAAGGTACCTATACGAACTGCAGGACAGGTATAACAGGAAGAATAAAATGACGGTAAATTACCTCGGTCACTTCGAAGGTAGGGAGAACTTCGGTTGCAATGCGGGTCACAAAATGGTGTATATCGATGCTTTCGGAGAGATGAGTCCTTGCGTGTTTACCCCAATGACCTTCGGCAACGTGCGGGAGACTCTGGTGAAGGATCTTTTCTCGCAAATGAAACGGTTGTTTCCCTCCGAGGAGAGCTGCTTCATCCACAGGAACTATCCGCTATTCCGAAAATACATGCGCGAGGAAGACATCGTAAACCGGGAAGACTCCCATGCGTTGATAAAGGAAGTTCGGTTTGGTCCGCTATCCCGTTTTTCCCGATTGTACTACGGTTAGGAGGAACAGAGATGACGAAGTATCGAATTGTCGGGATGGGAATGGCGGTCATCTTCAGTCTCGTTGGTGTCGTGTTCCTCCTTTTCCCCGGCACTGTGCTGGAGTTTTTCAATACGATATCCGCCGCCATAGGGATGGAGCCTTCTCCCGTAACAGGGCCTTCCTTCTACCTCATCCTGGCTGTCGGCTACATGTACCTGGTGGCACTGTTGGCTTTCCGGATGTACCAACAGCCGGATAATCCATCCTTTCCCTTCCTGCTGGCCCATGCAAAGCTTGCCAGCTCGGTATTGTCCTTTGGGTTTTTTATTCTGAGCAAGCCGTATCTGATTTACCTCGCTAACGGTATCGTGGACGGTTCGATCGGGCTTTTTGTGCTTTTATTGTATAGAAGATTAAAGAAAAAACTCCCATGAATCTCGTACTGCGCTTTGCCCGGTTTTATGTCCCTCCCTTTTTGAAGAAACAGAAGCTCGAGGAACTATTCCGACTGACTGCAGAGGCTTTTGGTTGCGAACCTCCGCCTATCAGGAAACTTGGGTATGGTGAGTGTCTACAGGCGTATGCCCAGTTCAGCAGAGGGAAAGCGGAGGAGGCTCTGCAACAGCCGGAAGAGATCGAATCGCTGAAAGAACGGCTCTACCGAAACGCGTTTCGGATGGGGGAGTCGTTACGGAAAAGTCTCGGAGTGAGGACCCGCTCCGAAATGATCATGGCAAGCAGAGTACTCTACAGGATCCTCAAAATCGAGCTCACGGCAAACACGTCAAGCGAAGTTACGATCGAGAAATGCTTTTTTAGCCGTTACTATACGGCTCCGGTTTGCGAAATCCTCTCCGCGCTAGACGAGGGAGTGGCAGCGGGGCTTTCGGGAGGAGGCAGGCTGGTGTTTCACGAGAGAATCACCGAAGGGAAACCCTGCTGCAAGGCCGAGCTGACCCTGGCGACGATGCCTTGGGAGGAGTGAGGTAACGTGAGGAACGAGGTAAAAGGATGAGAAAAGCGATTGTAGTCGGCAGCGGGGCGGGTGGGGCCTCGGTTGCTCGGGAACTAGCGGGAGATTTCGATGTAACCGTTCTGGAAGCGGGTAAACCTTTTAGGCCCTTTTCCTGCTCTATGTCCATCCTGGAACAGGTTCGAAAATCGGGATTGTTTTTCGATGAACGGGAAATCCGATGGGTATTCCCTGCGATGCAGATTCGAAAAACACTTGAGAAGATGGTGCTGGTAAACGGGATCGGCACCGGAGGCACTACCCCCATCGCTACCGGCAATGCCCTCCGCCTGGACCATGATCTTAAACAAATGGGTATCGATCTCGATGAGGAATTCCGAAAGCTCTACCAAGAAATACCCGTTTCTACCGACCATCAGCAACACTGGAATCCTGTAACCTGGAACCTGTTTCATATCTGCCGGAACCTCGGACTAGACCCGCAACCTACCCCGAAAATGGGTGACTACGGGCGGTGCACCCATTGCGGCCGCTGTGTGTTTGGTTGCCCCTTCGGAGTAAAATGGGACAGCAGGGAGTTCCTCCAGGATGCCGTGTCGAGGGGTGTTCGGCTTGTCACCGGATGCCGGGTAGATGTAATCGTGTTCGAACATGGTACGGTTAAAGGCGTTAGGGTTAAAGATCGATTCTCCTCCCGATTCATCCCTGCCGAAATTGTTATTCTGGCGGCCGGAGGATTGGGTACTCCCGCCATCCTGGAAAGTTCGGGAATCCCCTGTTCTTCCAGCCTGTTCGTGGACCCCGTGCTCTGCGTGGCCGCGGAACTGAAAGAGGCTTTCCAGAATACGGAGGTGGCCATGCCCTTTTTCTTCCAGCGGGATCATATAATGGTTTCTCCCTATTTCGATTATCTGAGTTTTTTCTTTAATAAAGGCTGGCGGAAACCCGCGTCCCGTATCGTCAGTTTAATGATAAAACTGTCTGATAGTAACGAAGGCGGCCTTTACCGGGGAAGGGTACACAAAATGCTTACCGCCTCGGACCAAAGGTATCTGGAGGAAGGGGTAGATCTCTGCCGTGAAATCCTCGGAAAGATGGGTATCCGGAAGGAAGACGTATTCCTGGGGACCCTCAATGCCGGGCATCCGGGAGGCATGCTTCCCCTGACGGAACGAGATGCTACATCCCTTCATCCTTCCGCGTTGCCCGAAAATCTATACATTGCCGATGCAACCATACTGCCGAAATCTCCGGGCGGGCCGCCGATCCTTACTCTCATGGCAGTGGCGAAAAAGATAAGCACCCGGATTCGAAAGCACTTCGCAACTTGATGTTGGGATATTTATGGATGAAGAATCTCCCCTATTGTTCCTCCCCCTTTTTTTCTCTATCCTTTACGAATGCTGTTCCGTATCGATGATATCCCCATCCTATACGAAGACACCGAGATACTGGTTCTGAACAAACCAGCGGGGATCGCGGTGATTCACGAACGGTACGAGAAGGGGGAACTGTCTCTGCTGGAGCTTCTTACGGAAAGAGGCGGTTCTTCTGGAGGTCAAACTATGAACCCTGTCCAGTTCCGGGATCAGGCTTATTCCACACCTCTAGATTCCCCCATCCGGCCGATCCATCGTATCGACAAGGAAACCAGCGGGGTCGTTCTCTTTGCGAAAACAGAGGAAGCCTTTCGCGGGTTGAGCCTGCAATTCCAAGAGCGGACCCTTACGAAGATCTACCATGCTCTCGTGGCAGGCCGGCCGGGGTGGGTAGAACAGAACTGCGACGCGCTCCTACTGGTGGATGGAGATAGAAGACATAGAACGATCGTTCACAGGGAGGGAAAACCTTCCCACACTTTACTCAGAGTCCTGGAAACGTTTCGAGACTTTGCCCTGGTGGAAGCCCAGCCGAAAACCGGACGTACCCACCAGATCCGGGCTCACCTCTCCTACCTAGGGCATTCTATTGTGGGGGATGCGTTGTATGGAGGAGGGGAAGGGTTGTTCCTGTCCGCGTTCAAGAGGGGGTACAAAGGGTTGAGGCCCATTGCTGTCAATTCGGAAAGAGGCGGGGGGCGGGAAAAAGAAGCATCCCGTAGTGTGGAGGTAGAAAAACCCCTCATTGGACGCCTCGCCCTCCATGCGCTCTCACTCGAATGTTGGCACCCCCGTACTGGGGCCTCCCTGCGCTTCGAGGCTCCCTATCCGAAGGATCTTACCGTCGCCCTAAAGCAGCTTCGGAAGTATGGAAAGTGATAAAATTGCAAATTGAACTTGCAAATTGCATCTTTTTCGATGTACAGTGTCTGTATGATCCCTAGAAAAATACTGCCGATTCTATGGGAAAGATCCAGGCAGATGCCGGTAGTTACGGTACTAGGCCCCCGCCAGGCTGGAAAGACAACCCTTGTTCGGTATGCATTCCCTGCACATACCTACCTCAATTTAGAAAACCCAGCAATTCGAGAATTCGCTTTAAAGGATCCAGAGGGATTTTTCAAACAATACAAAACACCCCTTATTCTGGATGAAATCCAACGGGTTCCTGACCTTCTTTCCTGGATCCAGGCGTTGGTGGATGAAGAAAAACAAAACGGTCTTTTTATTCTTACCGGCAGTAATCAGCCGCTATTACGGGGCGCAATAGGCCAGTCCCTTGCGGGCCGAACGAGTATCCTCACTCTGCTCCCCCTTTCTCTTGAAGAATTGAAAGAGTATTCTATCCTTCTTGATCGGGATCAAGCATTGTTTCAGGGTTTTTTGCCCAGGGTGTATGATCAACCGGTAGATCTAACTACTCTGTATCTAGATTATTACGCAACCTATGTGGAACGGGATATAAGGCAACTCGTTCACATTAGAGACAGCTTACGGTTCGAGACTTTTATGCGGCTTCTGGCGGGTCGGGTTGGACAAGTACTCAATGCATCATCCCTCGCCGCAGATGTGGGGGTAAGTCATACTACAATTGCAAACTGGCTGGCAGCGCTGGAGGCATCCTACATCACCTTTCGGCTCCCCCCCTGGTTTTCTAACATTTCCAAGCGATATATAAAAAGTCCCAAGGTTTACTTCTATGAAACAGGACTCCTTACAAGTTTATTGCAGATTACTTCTCCCCAGCAGGCGAGCCGGGACCCTCTGGTAGGGAATTTATTCGAAAACCTTGTTGTCGTAGAGTGTATGAAGGCCTTGTACAATAGAAACAAGAGGAATCCTCTTTTCTTTTACAGGGAACAAGCAGGTCTGGAGATAGACCTCATTCTAGAGCATAACCGTATGCCTCATGGGGTGGAGATAAAGAGTGCCCAAACCTTCCATCCGGACTTCCTACGATCCCTTCGTCGATTCAAAGGGCAATTTCCAGAAGCCGGAAGCCTGCATGTGGTATACGGCGGCGATAAAGATATGCAGGGCTCGGACTATCGGGTTTGGAGTTTTAGCACTGTTGCAGCAATGGTAGAGGGAATAGTGTTCACTCCCTAGTATCCGTGGGATTCTCTGTTGAGGAGCCTTTTTGCGTGCGGGCGCTGGCGTAGGGTTCTTTTAAGGCGGAAGAAGCCTTTAAAGCGGAGAGATCTTTTCCAGAGTGAGCCTTCCCTGAAGGAGATTTTGCCGCTGGGATTTTCCCTTTCGCCGATTTCTTCGCTTTTTCACCTTCGATCACTTTGAATGTTCGTACTTTGGTTGGTTGGGTTTCTTCCTCCATCAGTTCTTCGATCAGATGGACGGTTTGAAAGGGGATCATGATGTGCTTGGATTTACCGAAACTTTTCAGAAGTTCATCCTCGGAAGGATTGATGATGAGTTTCGGCCCCTCGGGAAAGATCAGGTCTTTGATGGATACGAAGTAAGGATGGGTAAGGTCCAGACTCCGGGCCTTCAGTTCCAATTCTTTTCCCTTCCAGGTAAAGATCACACGATAGATGGACAACGAATGACTCCTTCTAGTGCTAGGGTACTCCAAACATACTGAAGGAATGCTACTTTTTCAATCCTCCTTTTTATGGTAGGAATAGGTGTGCCTTTGAAGAAGTTGACCCATTGGAACCTGGAATACCGCCGTAGGATCCAAACATTGAAAGAACTGGAGCGAAGAGTTTCTCTTTTTCCTTCCGAACGAAGGTATTTCGATCGGCTGGAGGAAGAACGGGAAGGGGAACACCTGGCCTTCGTGCCCCTGGCCGTTCCCAACTATTACTTGAATCTTGTGGGTTCGGATGAGGCGGATCCCCTTCGGCTTCAGTGTATTCCCCGGGAAGAGGAGTGGGAAGCCGGGCCGATGGAGACGGAGGATCCCCTGGGGGATCGAAGGTATAACCCTGTGGCCCGATTGGTGCATCGGTACAGGGATCGGGCGCTCCTCCTCGTAACGGACCAGTGTGCCATGAACTGCCGGTTCTGCTTTCGACGCTATTTCGTAGGGAAGGGCCAAGGGGTCATCCGGCCGAGCGAACTGGATCATGTGATCGCCTATTTGAAAACACACCTGGAAGTGAAGGAGCTATTGCTTTCCGGAGGGGATCCGCTGACCCTTTCGGACGAAAGGTTCTTTGCTATCGTGGATGTCCTGCGGTTCAACCGTCCTGGTATTGTGCTTCGAGTCAGTTCCAGGCTCCCCGTGGTGCTTCCCTCCCGAATCACCCGCCGGTTCGCCTTTAAGATGCGGGCACGTCAGCCGTTCTGGTTCGTCCTCCACGTGAACCATCCTCGGGAGTTGACCCCGGAAGCGGATCTGGCGCTGAACCGTCTTTCCGACGCGGGAGTTCCCCTCCTTTCCCAGACTGTCCTCCTGAAGGGCGTCAACGACGATGCGGATACCCTGGAAGACCTGTTCCGGAGTTTGACGGCCCGCAGAGTCAAACCTTACTACCTCTTCCAGGCGGATCTAGCCCGGGGAACTTCCCATTTTCGTGTTCCCCTGAAGCAGGGGCTCGCCCTAATGCGGGAACTCAAGAATCGCCTTTCGGCCTTGGCTCTTCCCACCTATAGTCTCGATCTTCCCGGCGGGGGAGGAAAGGTTTCCCTACTAGAGTCAATTGACATGAGCGAGGGTGAGCAGGAATGGATCTTTCGCGATCGGGAAGGGCTGGAATATCGCTACCCCAAGGAGTAACCCCATGGACACCCTAAAACAACATCCGCACCTCGTCTGGAAGGAACTTTCCCGTACACCCGTGTACCATACCCCCATCTTCGATCTCGTGCGGGTGGAGAGGCAGTCGCAGGACGGGAAGAAGGGATCCTTCTACCTCATCCAGTCTCCCGATTGGGTGAACGTGATTCCCATACTGAAGAATCCCGAGGGGAAAGACTGTTTCCTCATGGTCCGTCAGTACCGGCAGGGGGGGAATTGCCTGACCTTGGAGTTCCCCGGTGGACTGGTGGATCCCGGGGAAACTCCCCTCGAGGCGGCCATTCGGGAGCTTCGGGAAGAAACGGGATACGAGGCGGAATCGATCCAGTTCCTGGGGAAAATCCATCCGAACCCTGCCATCATGACCAACTGGTGTTCCACCTTCCTTGCCCAGGGACTCCGCAAAACCAGTGGGCAGGATCTGGACGAGCACGAACTGGTGGACTACGAGCTTGTTCCGATCGATGAGCTGGAACGGGACATGGGTACCGGTATCCACATCCATGCCATCATGGTGGTGGCCCTCTTCTGGTACCAACGGTGGAAGAAAGAAGGGAGTCCCAGAGTCTGAGTCGACTGAGCGGACCTCCTACTTCCATGCGTCCTGGGGCTCGCCAGCCTCCGTCTCTCCAAGTACCTGAATACCTTGTTCCTCCATTCTCCTTCTTGTCCGTGGATCCTGGGTCTGTACAAATACTCGCACGGTAAACCGCCCCTGCGGGTCCTGGACGAAAGTACGGCTCAGATTTCCGTAGTGGGTGGGGAGGAAAAGTGTATGGATAAGAGCTTCCAGTGCCTGTTGGACAGGGGGTGAGTCCAGAGGGTACAGGGTAGGGGATTCGTCGTGAACCACAATCTTATAGTAGGTGTAAGGGTTTGACTTGAAAAGGTGATGTGCCCATTCCAGGAGGATCTCCCGCTTTTCGGGTTTCCCCAACCAAGCGGAGGAGATGGAGAGGGTGAGGTTCCAGGAGATCTCTCGAGAGAGCTGGGTAAGGAGTTTTTGTTCGATTCCTTGCCGTAAATCCACATAGGTAAGAAAGGGACCGGTGTTGGAGAAATCGGGAAGGATGGGCCGCTGGTACTCGATTCCATACCGGTTCTCCAGTTCCGCGATTCCCTCGTACAGGTCTTCGGCAGGGAAGGTGGGAGTCTCCAGTACCCAGTAGGGGGGATGCTCCATGTAGAGGATCCCCAGTTCTTCCGCCAGCTCCCGAAGTTCCGTTCCAGGAAGGAGGGACAGTAGATACACTTCTAGGTTATCCTCCAGGTGTAGCTCCTCCACGAAATCGAGGGTTTTCAGAAACCCCGCAAGGTTGTCCTCCGGCAGTCCCAGAATCACCCCTGTGCGGACCTCGATTCCCGCTTCCTGGAGGTATTGGGCACCCCGTCGAAAGCGGGACAGATCGAGGGGGCGGCGAACCGCCTTGAGCGCCCTGAAGTTGGTGGATTGGAGTCCTACTTCCACCGATCGGAACCCTGCCCGATGCATCCGGCGAGCAAGATCCTTCGTTACGCTTTCGAGAACGAGCTCCGTGTGAAGGGGAATCCGTGTAGAGTTCGCCTCTTCCAAAAGCTGCACCCGGGCTTCCAGTACCTTCGCTCCCCCCACGTTAAAAGAGGGATCCATCAGGTAGATTTCGGGAACGTTATTTTCGGTAGCGAGACGAAAGAGAGGTACTAACCGGTCAGGGGGAAAATGCCTTACGTAGGGAAAAGCCTTGCCATAGGAACAGTAACTGCACTTGCGGGGGCAGCCACGGAGGGTTTCCAGGTAGAGGGGAACGTGGGGACCCAGGGGTAATACGCCGCTAAGGTAGGGGTTGGGTACTCTGTCCAGGGAAAGGGGCTCTTTCTGGGAAAATAGAATGGGGAGGGCCTTGGATAGGGACTCTGTCTGCTGAAGGGAAGGAGCCTCCGTAGGGGTGGGTAGATGTATGTTTCCTGACTGGACCCCCTGGAGGAACTTCAGGAAGGTTTCCTCACCCTCTCCTTCGAAGAGGACGTGAAATACCTCTAACCCCCTGGGGTTTGCCACCTCCGGCCCTCCTGCCACAAGTAAACACTCCGGATCGATTTTTCGGATCTGCCGGGCCAGGTACAGGCTACGATCCCGGTTCCAGAGGTATAGGGTAAATCCTACGATATCGAAGTCTCCGTGAAGGATCCACCGAACAAGGGCTGCATCCCCTGCGAGGTTCTGTAGGGGAGGATCGGGGATCGAGATTTCGGCTAACTCAGGGGCGTAAGTTCTCTGGTAGGTAGCGAGATACCCGGCGGCCAGGGGTATGTTGGCCTCTGTATAGAAGGAATCTGCCTCCTGTACGGGGAGCTGGAATAAAGCTACTCGCAGGGGGCAGTTTCTCGAGAGGGGCATGCTCCGTGAATGAGGGGAGAAAACCTCCATGGGAAGGATCATACTGGAAGGTTGACCCTAGGGAAAGGGGAAGAGTATCATCCCCATGTGGATTTCAAGCATCCCTACCTGACCCAGCAGATCATTGCGTACATCGGAAACAAGCGAAGACTCCTGCCCCTGATCTATCGGGCGATCCAGCGTATCTACGGAGACACGCTGCCCCCATCCTTGACCTTTGTCGACCCCTTTGCGGGAAGCGGAGTAGTCTCACGGCTAGCGAAATTGCTGGGATTTCAGGTGGTTTCCAACGACTGGGAGCCCTACGCCGCCATCTTAGGACGGGCTTACCTGGAAACCAACGCGTCCGACATCGAAGAACTCTTCGGATCCTTTGGGCAGTTCGAGCAGGTTCTCCATCACCTGAACACTCTTCCTGATCCCCCTCTGGAGGAACAGTACATCGCTCGGTACTACGCTCCATCCTCAGACGATATCGAGAAGGCAGATTACCGGAAGGAACGGTTGTTCTATACCCGGCAGAACGCCCTTCGGATCGACCGGATCCGGAACGAGATCGATCGGTTGTACCCACCCGCCTCACGAGAGCGGCTTTCGCAGTGTCGGGACATTCTGATTGCCCTTCTTCTTTACGAGGCGGCAACCCACACAAACACCTCGGGGGTGTTCAAAGCGTACCACCGGGGATTCGGGGGGCATGGGAAGGATGCCCTTGGAAGGATCCTTCGTCCCATTCACCTCGAACCCCCTCCCTTGATCGATTCGCTCGCTCCCTGCCGGATGTACGGAGAGGATGCCACTTTTCTCATTCGTTCCCTTGGGCGGTCTTTCGATCTAGTGTATCTCGACCCTCCCTACAACCAGCATCAGTATGGAAGCAACTACCATCTCCTCAATACGATCGTTCTTTGGGACAAGGCACCCGTGCCTCTCGAACTAGGGCCCGACGGGCGACTCAAGAACAAGGCGGGGATCCGGAAGGACTGGAAACGCACGAAATCTCCCTACTGTTACCGGGAAACGGCTATCGAGGCTTTCTCCGAGTTGTTGAGTGCCATCGATGCCGAGGATCTCCTCATCAGTTACAGTACCGATGGGATCATTCCCTTCGAGACTCTAAGGGATCTCTGCGCTGAGGGAGGGAAGCTTTCCATCCTTACCAACGAGTACATCACCTACCGGGGCGGAAAGCAGAGTAACCATCGTCGGGATCGGAACGTGGAGTTCATACTCTGGGTGCGGCGGCGTGGCAAAAGGAGTGAAAGGGAAAGGAGAGAGCACCAGGGCTTGCCTGTTCGAATAGCTCGCCCCCCTGACCTACAGGGGCCGTTCCCCCAGGGGGGCACATCGGGGAAGAGTCTTCACGATGAGGTTGATCGCGTGCTGACGATGCACCGGCTCCAGTTGCTCCTTCGCAGAGTGTACCGGAGGGACTTCTTGTGTAAAGCCTTCACCGTGGTTCCAGAGGGAGCGGGCCGATATCGGGTGCAGATCCCTCTTGGGAAAACGAGTGTTCCCGTTCTCTTCCGGTATCTGGTGGAGCCTGTGGGCCCCGTTAACCTTCAATCCCATTCAACTGAAGATCTCGTGCTTCTGGAAAAAAGCCTCCAATCCGCCGTGTGTTCTACCCGGAAGGAAGAACTGGATACCCTTCTTGAAGTTTTGCCCCATGCGGAGGGTCGAGACCGAGGGTGGTACCAGAGGAAAATCCTTACGGTGTTGAGAAAACTCGCCCACCGAAAGTACAGACTCCTCTTCTGGGAGGCCTGGAACAGGGTGGCCGAGGTGTTGCCATCCTTGACGAACGGCGAGTTACGATGGAGGGAAGAGTTGGAACGCATTCGTTCTGTGGCGGAACTACGGTTCTCCGATTCCCGCTGATTGTGTACCTCGATATCCCCGATATTGACTGAAAATATACTATTGACTATATATAAAAATATTGATATTCTTATATCCGTATTCAACCTGTACTTTTACAGAGGGAGGACTCATGCGGGGAGTCGTAAAAAGGTTCGTCATCGTAGGTGGTGTAGCGGCAGGGGCTACCGCTGCCGCTCGCATACGAAGGCTGGATGAAGAAGCGGAAATCACCCTGGTGGAACGGGGCCCCTATGTATCCTTTGCCAACTGCGGTCTCCCCTACCATATTTCCGGGGACATCGAAAAGAGGAGCAAACTGATCCTCCAGACCCCTGAGGGTTTCTTCAGCCGGTATCGAATAACAGCACGGCTCAACTCCGAGGTGGTATCCATCGATCGACGTGGAAAGGAAGTATCCTTGCGGAATGGAGAACGCGTTCCCTACGACTATCTCATCCTGGCACAGGGGGGATCTCCCGTTATTCCTGCCCTTCCAGGAGCGGATTCCCCCCATGTGTTCAAGCTCTGGACAATCCCGGACATGGATGCCATCAACCGGTACATTAGAGAGAAATTCCCCCAGACAGCGGTAGTAGTAGGGGGCGGTTTCATCGGACTGGAGACGGCAGAGGCCTTCGTGAAGCGAGGGATAAAAGTTACCCTCGTGGAACTGATGGACCGACTCATGCCTACCCTGGACTTTCCTTATGGTAGGCGGATCCAGGAACGGTTTGAGTCAGAAGGGGCTAAGGTTGTGGTGGGAAAGGGGCTTTCCGCTATCGAGGAGAAGCGGGTGGTTTTGCAGGATGGAACCTCACTACCTGCCGATCTGGTTCTTCTTTCGGTGGGTGTAAGGCCCAACGTGGAACTAGCGAAGGCGGCAGGGCTCAGTATCGGATCCACAGGAGCGCTTCGGGTGAACGAGTACCTACAGACAGAGGATCCCTATATTTGGGCTGCCGGTGACATGGTGGAGGTAGTATCCCGGGTGACGGGAGCCAAGGTGAAGATTCCCCTGGCAGGGCCAGCCAACCGGCAGGGACGGATAGCCGCCACCAACGCAGTGGCAATGCTAGCGAAAGAACTCGGACTGGAGGCTCCTGAACCTATCCCCTACCGGGGAGGCCTGGGAACTTCGGTCGTGAAAGTCTTCGATGGAACTGTGGCAAGTACCGGCCTTTCCCTGGAAGGGGCGGAGCGATCTGGCCTCAAGGCCCGGGAGGCGACGATTCTGAAACCGAACCATGTCACCTACTATCCCGGATACGAAGATCTCCTTCTTACTCTCGTGTACGAGGAAGGTTCGGGCCGTATTCTGGGTGCCAGCGCAATGGGAAAGGCAGGGGTAGAAAAAAGGATCGATGCGGTGGCCGTGGCCATCGCCGCGGGCTTTACGGTGGAGGATCTGGCCGAGGTGGATTTCTCTTACGCGCCTCCCTACTCTTCGGCCAACGATCCGCTGAACATTGCGGCTTTTGCCGCCTCCAATGCCCGCTCGGGGTACTGTCCCCTGGCTTCGTTCAAGGAACTTGCTTCCTCCCGATTACCAGGCGCAGAGTTCCTATACCTCGATGTGCGGACCTACGGGGAGTTCCAGCGGGAGCACCTTTCGGGGGCCCTTCACATTCCACTGGATGAGTTGCGGGACAGGCTAGAGGAGGTCCCTCCCGAAAGACCGATCCGGGTGATCTCCTCCGGTGGATACGAAGGGCACCTCGCAACCCGCCTTCTCTTACAGAGAGGGTTTATCGATGTAGCGAACTGTTCCGGCGGCTGGGCCGTGTTCCGGCTCGTCCCCGGGATTTCGATAGAACGAAATTGAAGTAAAAGGAGTGATTCTCTATGGTGGGAACTACACTGAAAGAAAAGATCAAAATGGGAGCTCTGGTGGTAGACGTGCGGACAGAGGACGAGTTTCTCGACGGTGCCTATCCGGGAGCCATCAACATTCCCGTGGGGGAGCTTCTCTCGAGGCTGGATGAGCTGGGACCGAAGGACCGCCCCATCGTCCTGTACTGCGCTACGGGGTCTCGGAGCGCCCTGGCAGCGAAGCTTCTGAAGGTTTCGGGATTTAAAGATGTAACCAATGCGGGCGGCCTGGACGACATGCCACGTTGAAATTACATGCCGCGCTGAGGTTACATGCCGCGGTTAGATTCCATGCCTAGCGACGATTAGACAATTTTACGTATCCGACTTCTGGACAGAACGGGGGTATCCCATTATAGTTTTTGCCAATGGATGGACCCCTGAAAGATGTATCCAAACTATCCTTTTATTTCGTGGGCATCAAGGGCACGGGAATGGCGGCTCTTGCGGAACTGCTAGTCCGCCTGGGAGCCCAGGTTCGTGGTTCGGATACTCTAGACACCTTCTACACGGATGAGATTTTAAAAACCCTGGGGATACCCTATGTGGAAGGATTTCGGGAGGAAAATCTCGATCCCGAAGTGGACTATGTGGTATACTCCGCTGCCTATCATCCGGATACCCATCCCGAGCTGATCCGTGCTCGGCGCTTGGGGATTCCACTCTTTTCCTATCCCGAAGCGTTGGGAGCTCTGTCTGCCACACTACCCTCTGCCGGTGTGTGCGGGGTGCATGGGAAAACCACCACCACTGCCCTGGCCGGCACCCTGGTGAAAACCGCGGGGCTTTCCGGCTGTGTCCTTGTGGGGAGCGCGGTATCCAATTTCGGGAACCGTTCTACCTATTTCGGGGGACGGGATTTCTTCATTGCCGAAACATGCGAGTATCGGCGTCACTTTCTCCACTTCCATCCCCGCTGGATCGTGTTGACCAGTATCGAAGAGGATCATTTGGATTATTTCCGTGACTATGAGGATATCCAAAAGGCCTTCGTCGAGTACGGGTTACGACTGCCCGATAGGGGAACCCTCATTTTCTGTGCGGATGATCCTGGGGCTACCGAAGCGGCTGTCCAGATCCTTCGGGCTCGTCCCGACATCTGGGCCATTCCCTATGGGACTAGGGCAGAAGGGCCCTATCGGATCTACGATCTACAGACGGTGAAAGGGACTACCCGATTCCGATTGGACGGGTTTCCCCTTGCCTTCGAAGTGCATGTGCCAGGGGAACATACCGTTCTGAATGCCGCCGCTGCCGTCGCTTTAGTGTGCACGATTCGGGAACAATTGCTGCAGGAGGCAGGGGAGGGAGGCTCCTGTGCGGATGCCATTGAGGAAGATCTTGTAGAAGGGGTAGCGCAGTTTCGGGGTTCCAAACGCCGAAGCGAGATTTTAGGGGAGGCGAGTGGAATCCTCGTAGTGGACGATTACGCGCACCACCCCACTGCCATCCGAAAGACCCTTTCGGGATTTCGATCCTTCTATCCCCACCGGAGACTGGTGGTGGATTTTATGTCTCATACCTACTCCCGTACCAAGGCTTTACTGGAAGAGTTTAGCCGGTCCTTCGAGGCCGCAGATTCGGTGATCCTGCATAAGATCTATCCATCGGCCCGGGAGGTAAACGATGGCTCGGTATCTGGGCATGACCTGTATAAGGCCGTACAGCGCCACCATCCTGAAGTGTACTACTTCGAGGAGGTGATGGATGCTCTTCCCTTCTTGAAGGGTTACCTTAGAGAGGGGGATCTATTCATCACCCTAGGGGCGGGGGATAACTTCCGTCTCTCCCACGCTCTTTACGAGGCTTTGAAGGGTACGCATCCCGAAACCCAGGGAGTCCCGGCTCCGCCTATAACCGAGCCACAATTCCAGCCGGTGCCCAATCGTACGCATCCCGAAACTCGAAAGGCCCTGGTCTCCGAGCCCCCCTCACAGGGTGCCGAAAAGGACCATGCCCCGGCTGCCCAAGAGGCCCCGCGCCATACTGGAGCACCCCAGACTCCGGAGGATTCCTCCCCTCCAAGGAGCCCCGCATGAGGAGCATGACCGGGTACGGGTATGGAGAGGGGGGAAGCGCGGCCCTCCATTTCACCGTGGAACTGAAATCCTACAATAATCGGTTTCTCGACATCTATGTGAACCTGCCTCTTACCATCAGTCCCCTGGAGCCCCGGGTTCGGGAGTTTCTCCAGGAACGGATCCAGCGGGGGAAAGTGGAAGTGTACATCAAAATGAAGGAAATGCAGGAAGAGGTAACCGTGACAGTGGATGAGGGGGTAGTGCGAGGCTACCTACAGGCCTTACGGACTCTTGCCTCCTATGCCGATGTTCCCGAGGAGATTCGGCTTTCTCACCTGCTCCGGCTGGAAGGGATCCTGCAGGTAGAAAAGAACCGGGACATCGAGGAGTACTGGAAGGAACTCTATCCTTTATTGCAAGAAACCTTTGCCGCGTTCGATGAATCCCGGAAGCGGGAAGGGAAAGCCCTGGGTGAGGATATCCAGAACCTTTTGAGCAAGATCGAGATAGAGGTCCTCGCGATCGAAGGTATGCTCCCGGGGATCAGGCGGTTCTATACGGAAACCATACGGCTCCGGATGGAAGAACTCCTGGGCGATCGGGTGGACGAAACCCGGATCCTCAGTGAGGTGGCTGTGCTTTTAGTAAAATACTCGGTGAACGAGGAACTGGTTCGGTTGAAGGCGCATATCGATGCCTTCCGCAAGATCCTCAGGGAGGAGGGAGGAATCGGGAAGAAGCTTGATTTCCTCTGTCAGGAGATGAACCGGGAGATCAACACCATTGGATCCAAGAATGTACTCGCCGAAGTCACCCGTTCGGTGGTGGACATGAAGGATGCGCTGGAAAATATCCGAGAACAGATCAGGAACATCGAATGAAACTGAAGCCGGGAATCAAGATTGCCATCTCAGGGAAGAGCGGATGCGGGAACTCCACGGTCAGCCGGCTGACTGCCGAACGGCTGGGATTGCGGATGATCAACTACACCTTCCATACCGTAGCGGAGGAGCGGGGTATCGATTTTCATACCTTGTGTAGAATGGCGGAAACGGATCCTCAGTGGGACCTTCTGGTGGATACCCGGCAAGTGGAACTGGCGCGGGAGGGGAACTGCGTGCTGGGCAGTCGTTTGGCGGTGTGGTTACTATCCGACGCGGACCTGAAAGTCTTTCTCGATGCCCCCCTTACGGTACGGGCCCAGAGGATCCATAAACGGGAGGGAGGGGATTTCGAGACCGTTCTTCGGCAAACCAGGGAACGGGATGAACGGGACCATGCACGGTTCCTCAAGCTCTACAAGATCGACAACAACCATTACCAGTTCGTGGATCTCGTCATCGACACCACCGACCTTACCCCGGAACAGGTGGTAGACCGGATCGTGGAACGGGCCCTGAAGATTCCCTAGAATGGCCATGACGCGGACTAGGGAAAAAAACACAAGGTATAGGACCCTAAAAAGGCGCCTTTCCTTTGGATAGCGCCTTTTCTCCCTATCGAAGTAAAGGGGGGTAGAAGACTCTATGGAAAAGGAAGACTCTATGAAAGGGGAAGCAGATAGCTACGAGGGCAATCACGGTAAGGAATCCATAGGCTCTCCTCCCCGGAGCGGAGATGGTTCGAGAAGAAGCTCTAATCCCCAAAGTGGCAGTGGTTCCCAGGGCGGGCCGTCAAAGCGAAAAAATCCGCCAGAGAAAGGAAGGGGTACGCCTGCGGGATTGGAAAAGTTACTCAATCCCCATACGGTGGCGGTGATCGGCGCTTCCACTCGGGAAGACCGTATCGGCGGGATCATCCTGAAGGAACTTACTCGATCCCATTGCCTGCTGTATCCAGTGAACCCAAAGTACCAGGCCCTTCGGGGGATGCGATGTTACCCTTCGGTACTGGATATCCCCGAACGGATAGACCTGGCAGTGATAACCATCCCTGCCTCGGGTGTACCTGCCGTGCTGGAAGAGTGCGGCCGCAAAAGGATCCCCTACGCTATCGTGGTAGCCGGAGGTTTTGGGGAAACAGGGGAGGAGGGGAAGAGACTACAGGACCAACTGGTGGAGATCCGAAAGAGGTACGGGATACGGATCCTCGGCCCCAACACATTGGGAGTGTTTTTCCCCCACGAAAGTTTCGACACCATCTTTGTGGAACATGGGGACAAGTCGTTAGCGGGAGGGGGTGGTACAGCGGTGATTTCCCAGAGCGGGTCGGTGGGCATCGAAGCTTTGGGGCTCGCCAGTAACATCGGCTTTGGTCTCAGGACCTTCGTGGGGTTGGGGAACAAGTGCGATCTGGATGAACTGGATTTCCTCCGATACTTTGCCGAAGAACCGGGAACCCGTCTGATTGCCTTCTACCTGGAGAACATCAACGAAGGGCGGGAGTTCCTGGAAACCTGCTCCGCGGTGAGCAAGAACAAACCCATCGTGGGGCTGAAGGCAGGCCGGACCGCCTCGGGAGCTTCAGCGGTGAGTTCCCACACGGGTAGGCTTGCCGGGATGGATCTCGTGGTGGAGGGGGCCTTTCGTCAGTATGGGATTCTTCGTGTGCTGGACGATGAGGAACTCACCGACGCTTGCCGGGCCTTGGAAAAGTGCCCCCTTCCCCGGGGGAACCGGATTGCGGTCTTAAGCCCTGCAGGAGGGTATGGGGTGATCTGTGCGGACTACATCGAGACGCCCCATCCCCGGACTCCCCTGGTGATGGCCCGCCTCCTGCCGGAAACGGAACACCGGATCCGTTCCGTCACGCTTCCTTTCGCCTCCTGCCACAACCCGGTGGATATTACCGCCAGCGCTTCCGGGCAAATGTACGGCCAGGCAATGGAAGCGATTTTGCAGGATCCGGGAGTGGATATCCTGATTTGCCTCGTGTTCTGGAGCCCTCCGGGAATCGAGGACGACCTGTTGGACATCATCGCCCAGCAGGTTCGACAGACGGAAAAACCTGTACTGGTGTTTACCACCTATGGGCCTTTTACCGATCGGTACCTGCTGGAGTTCTGGAAGCGGGGGGTAGTGGGATACTCCTCCATCGAGCGCACCGTGCGGGCTGCCAGGTTTTTGGTAGAACGGAGGATGCAGATAGAAAGGTTCGCAACGGATAGCGAGGAGGCTACCCCTTCATTCCCTTCATCGAAGAAAAAAACTGTAAGAAGCTCTCTTCATCGGGTCTTCCACCAGTGGCTCCGATGCTTAAGGAAGCCGGGAAAGCCGGATGAGTACGAAGTGAAGGAACTCTTGAAGGGTGTGGGAATCGCTGTTCCCCAAGGAATCCGCCTCGAGGTGGAGGAGGAGGCCCTTCGCCCCTCCGTTTCCAGCCCTTTCCCTAGTACCCGGCAAAAAAGAGGGAGGAGAAGGCCTGCGGAAGGACAGGTGAAGCCATTGGGGGGTCTCTCCTTTCCAGTTGTGGTGAAAGTCTGCGGCGCGAACTACCTACACAAGACCGAGATGGCGGGTGTGCGGCTAGGGGTGCAAGAGTCAGAGTGGGTGAAAGTGGAACAGGAGTTCCGTCAGCGGTTTCCCGACGCATTCCTTTTGGTAGAAGAACAGGTGGATTTTTTGCCCCCGGAAATCCTTTTGGGTGGAATAGAAGATCCCCAGTTCGGAATGGCCCTTGTCGCGGGCGCGGGGGGAGTGCTGACGGAAGTGTACAAGGATGTTTCAAGCCGCCTCTGTCCCCTCACTCCCACAGAGGCAAATCAGATGCTCACGGAATTGCGGATCCGACCCCTATTTGAAGGTTTCCGAGGGTTTCCCTTCGACCGGGAAGGGCTGGTGCGCCTTATGGTACGGTTTTCCGAGCTTCTCGCTTCCACCGAAGGCCTCGTTTCCCAGGTGGATCTAAACCCTGTCGTGTTCTCCAAGACCCGGGGATGGGTAGTGCTGGACGCGAAGGTCATTCTGGCGGGGCAACTCGATAGGGGAAAGCCAGCGACCTTGAACCTGTACCCGTAAATGAGCCTGTACCCATAACCGTACGGGCCACAGACGCAGGGCAATTGTTGGAAATCACACTTGACCCGGATGTTTCCCCTTTGTATCTTATCTGCAAGTCATTTGCAAATCTTGATACAGGAGGAGTGTCATGAAACATGGGAAATGGGCGCGTGGTTTTCTGGTTGCTCTGGTACTGCTTGGGTTGCCAGGTCTCCTAATGGGGGGTGGTAAGGCAGAAAAAGGTGTCGCAAAGGAAGCCAACGTCGAATCCGAGAAGCCCCTGGTGGCGGTAAGCATCCTTCCCCAATCGTACTTCGGCAAACGGATCGGGGAACACACCGTATCCGTCATGACACTGGTGGGACCTGGACAAAGTCCCCATACGTATGAACCCACTCCACGACAGATGGAGGAACTCTCCAGGGCAAGGGTATGGATTCATCTGGCCACGGAGTTTGACGATCGGCTAAAACCGAAACTCAAAACCCTCTATCCCAATTTAAGTATCGTGAATGGAACCGTGGGGGTAAGTTTCCGCAAACTCGAGGAGCATGAACATGAGGGGGAGCATGCGGGGCAGGGTGAAAAACAGGGGCAGGAGACAAAGGCAGAATCCCACGGGCCCGAACTGGAAAAGGACAGGCATACCTGGCTGGGGCGGGAGACATCTAAAATCCTCGCTACCCATGTTCGAGACGCTTTGATCCGAGTCAATCCGCAGGAGGCTGACCGCTACCGAAGGAACCACCAGGCCCTGGTAGCAGAAATCGATTCCATCTTCGAAAGCTTGAAAAAAGAACTGGCCCCTCTAAAAGGTCAACGGGTGTACGTGTATCATCCAGCCTTTGGGTATTTCCTCGATGAGTTTGGGATCATTCAAGAGGCGGTAGAAACGGGAGGAAAGGAACCGAATCCCCAGACCCTTGCCAAACTGGTGGAAAGAGCGAAGGAAGACAAGGTGAAGGTCATTTTCGTACAGGCGCAGTTCCCCACCCAAGCGGCCCGTACATTGGCCGCGCAATTGAAGGCGGAGGTTTTGCCTCTCAATCCCCTGGCAGAAGACTGGCTTGAAAATATCCGCAGAATGGGAGAAGCTTTGAAACGGGCAGCTCGCTAGGGATCGACCTGTATTGCAGGCTGCCCAGCGTCGCTTAAATCTGCCTTGCGTGCTGTGAAGGCACGAGGGGTGGCGGTGTTGATAGGGAGACAAGGGTTCGTGGAGTATAGAAGCAAGGAAAGAGACATTGTAGTTCAGTTCGAGGGGGTTGGCTTCTCTTACGGGCCAATACCTGTGCTGGAGAATGTGCATTTTCATATCCACCGGGGAGAGTTCATAGCCCTGGTGGGCCCCAACGGGGCGGGGAAATCTACTATTCTCAAGCTTCTGCTGGGATTGGAGGTTCCGGTGCGGGGGCGGATAGAGGTTCTAGGGAAAACTCCCAAAGAGGCCCGGGAGCGGATCGGCTACATACCTCAGCATGCGGATCATGATCCCAGTTTTCCCATAACGGTGCGGGAAGTGGTACGAATGGGGCGGCTCAAGGGGTTAAAGAGGTGGAGCCCTGAAGACGAGGCGGCAGTGAATCAGGCCCTTGCCCAAGTGGAGGTGAAGGATCTTGCCTACCGCCCCTTCCAGGCCCTATCGGGAGGACAGCGTCGAAGGGTGCTGGTAGCCCGGGCGCTGGCCGCGGAACCGGAGATCCTCGTGATGGACGAACCAACCACCAACATGGATGCGGAAAGCGAAGCTAGACTCTTCAAAACCCTCGGGGAATTGAAAGGATCCACCACGATCCTCATCGTAACCCATGACACCGAGTTCGTTTCCGCGTTGACGGATCGTGTGCTCTGCGTGGGGAAGCGATCCAAGGACGGTAGAGCGCATGCCCTGGTCCAGCATCGGACAGTGCGAGTGCCAGAAGCCTCCTCTGAATTGTATGGGGGGCAGGTAGCGAAGGTCCTTCATGAGGAAACCCTGCCGGACGATAGCTGCTGCATCGAGCAGGGGAGGAAAGGATGAGAGACTTTTTCCTTGCTCTAGGAAACCCTTCCCTGCCATTCCTCCGTAATGCCCTGTATGCGGGAATCTTGTCCTCCATCCTCTTCGGAGTAGTGGGGGCAGTAGTGACGGTAAAGCGGATTGCGGGTCTGGCAGGTTCCATCTCCCACGCGGTACTGGGAGGTATTGGACTCGCCCTGTTCCTTTCCGTCCATAACATCGTGCCAGGAATACAGCCTCTTACGGGCGCCCTCGTGTTTGCCGTTGTCTCCGCCCTCATCATCGGGTTTGTATCCCTAAAAGCGCAGCAGAGGGTGGACACCGCCATCAATGCCATCTGGGCTATCGGCATGAGCCTTGGAGTCCTGTTCCTGGCAAAGACGCCAGGGTACACGGATCTCATGAGTTATCTCTTCGGGAACATCCTTTTTATTTCTACCGAGAACCTGATCCTTCTATCGGTCCTGGATGCGCTGATCCTTATCCTGGCCTATCGATTCTACCCCCAGCTGGAAGCGTCCGCCTTCGATGAGGAGTTCGCCAAAGTGCGAGGCGTGCCTACCGAAGGCCTATTCCTGGCAATTCTTATCTTGACCGCTGTGGCTGTGGTGCTCCTTCAAACCTTCGTGGGTCTGGTGATGGTGATCGCCATGCTCACTCTTCCCGCGGGAACCGCCTCCTACCTGGCGCGAAACCTCGCTTCCCTCATGGTGTGGGGAGTGGTGTTCTCCCTATGTTTTTCCGTGGGAGGCCTTGCCTTGAGCTGGAGTTACGATTTACCTACCGGAGCGGTAGTAGTGGTTCTGGCAGGGGCTGTGTACGTGGGGGCGGCAGCGATTAAGCTGGGGATGAAGCATGTTGCGTAGCTCCTTTAGGTTCTTTACCCTGGATGACACGAGCTCGTTGTTCCTCTAAGATATACGGAAAAAAGGGGGGACCCATGAAAATTAAATCTATTGAAGCCTACGGACTTCGAGGAGAGACACCAAAGGGGGGATGGGCAAACGAAATTAAACCGGACGAATGCGTTCAGACACTTATTCTGGTTTATACGGACTCGGATATTGTCGGTATCGGGAGCGTGTTTCAGAACGCGGATCTGGTAAAAGCTTCCCTCAAAGTGTTAAGGGACCTCTACACCGGCGAAAGCGCCATCGAGCCGGACAGGGTTTCGGAGAAACTTCATCAGCACATGTTCTGGCTCGGGCGGGGAGGCGCGGTCACCCATACCATCAGCGGCATAAGCATCGCCCTGTGGGATATTCTGGGCAAAGTCACCGGACAGCCGATCGGGCGGCTACTGGGGGGAAGATACAGAGAAAAAGTGAGACCCTACGCGTCCCTCTTGATGGAAGAGGACACGAAAATACTGTCCGATAAAATTGCGGAACTCAAGGAGCGCCATTTTCGGGCCTTTAAAATCGGGTGGGGGCCTTTTGGACGGGTGTCTTCGGCCCTGGATGAAAAAATCGTGCGAGCTGCTCGGGACGATATCGGGCCCGAGGGGATGCTGATGGTAGACGCGGGTGGCAGCGACGCATACTGGAAACAGGGATACAAATGGGCGTTGCGAACCGCGGAAATGCTCGCCGATTACGATGTCACCTGGTTCGAAGAAGCCCTTCGTCCCGACGATTTGGAGGATTTTATCCTGCTCAGGGCTCATTCACCGGTGCCCATCTCGGGAGGAGAGGTACTGACCCGGCGACAGAGTTTTTTACCCTGGATCGAAAAAAGGGCGTTGGATATCATCCAGCCCGATGTCACCAAGGTTGGGGGGGTGACGGAACAGCGCCGTATTGCCGAAATGGCGGAGGACTATGGAGTCCGCTTCATTCCCCACGGATGGAATACCGCGGTTGGCCTGGCAACGGATCTACAGTTTGCCAGCGCGTTTTCTGGAACGGACCTTGTCGAGTATATCATTGGTTCCCCCTATGTGGACGAAATCGTCGAAAAGAAATGGACACTAGACAAGGATGGGTATCTTTCCATTCCTGCTGGCGCAGGCCTCGGGATAACCCTCGATAAAGACGCGATTGAAAAATACACAGGAGAAAAAGGGCTGAGATTGTAATTTAATTAAAGGACCGGTAACAGTTTCGCCCCTCTTCCTTGGCCTTATAGAGAGCTTTATCTGCCTTTTCTACGAGAATTGAAGGATCCTGATTCGGTTCGGGAATGGTTAGGGGGACCCTGTCCAGACGAGCTTCGGCCACGATGCGGGGAAGGGGTTCATCAAAATGGCGCCGATTAGAGATGCCCGTAAGAGGATCTGTCATGGAAAGAGCATCTAGTCTTCTGTTGGCTTCCTGAAGCACTTTTCGGCTCCGCGTCAAGGCAATGGTGTATCCTATGGTTAGGATCACAAAGCCATAGAATAAAAAGGCCCAGATGCTCAGCCAGGGAGGAGAAGATACTTTGATGGGGAAACTCAACGCTTCATCGTTCCACGCGCCTTCGCTATTAGCTACCCGAACTTTAAGGATATAGGAACCGCCTGGTACATTGGTATATATAGCCACATGATTGGTGGAAGGCACGGACCAATCTTTATCGAAACCCTCGAGCTTTATTGAGTATAAGTTTCGATTCGGTTCCTGAAGATCGTTAGCGGCAAAGGTAAAACTGAGGTTGTTTTTGTCGTAGGGTAATGTTAGAGAAGTAATATAAGGAGGGGTTGGAAAGGCAAAATCGTCCCAAAGGCTTTTCCCGTTGATACTGATATCTGAAACCACGAGTCTGGGCGGGATCCTTTCTTTCACAGCGTGCCGCGGGTCAATTTCATATAAACTATTTTGTCCTCCAAAAAAAATCCTGCCATCTCGTGTTTTCCATGCTCCGGTATGGAACTCTCGGTCCTTAAGTTCATTGAATAGGTAAAACCCCCGAAAGGCAAAGCCCTTTTTATCGATGTAACCTATCCCAGTGGCAGTTCCAATCCACAGGTTACCCTCCGTATCTTCAATAATGGAGCGAACCGTATTGTGGGGTATACCATCCTTTTTAGTAAGGTGAATAAATTGGTCCTTCTCTGGGCTATAGCGGGACAAACCGCCACCCACGGTTCCTAACCATAAAGTTCCTTGGGAATCCCGAAAGATATGCCTGATGGTGTTGGAAGATATACCGAGATTATTGTTTGTATCATACCGATAGCGGATAAAGCGTCCCTGTTCATATCGGTCGAGGCCGTTGTTATAACCAACCCAGAGGTTTCCGAACCTATCATATTCTAAGGCATAGACAAGGTTATCCTGGGGGAACCGTTCATCTTCGGTATTAGACGGAAAATGGGTGAAAGTCCCTTTCTCGATATCAAATAGATCCAGCCCTTTGGAGTACGTCCCAATCCAGAGCCTGTATCCGGGAGCTTCTTTTATGGCATAGATTACCCGATCTGAAATAGAATCGGGATTGGCAGGATCCGGAAGATAGGTTGTAAAAGTATCACTAGAGGGATTGTATCGAGCCAACCCTTCGTTGGTTCCGATCCACAGGACACCCCTACTGTCCTCATACAAAGCGTTGACGATATCATTAGGGAGACTGTCTCTACTGTTAGTCTCATGCCGATAACGCTTAAAAAGGCCGGTAGTTCGGTCCAACATATTCAATCCGCTCCCGTACACACCAACCCAAAGGTTCCCTTGTCTGTCTTCCCGTATGGAAGTGACTTTACCTGGTGATAGACTCTGAAGATTTTTCGGGTTGGATACATAGACCCGATACCTCTTTTCGGTGGGCTCCGACCTGGCAAGACCTCCTCCATTGGTTCCGATCCATAGGATATGATGGATATCTATAAGGCAGGAATAGACCACATCATTGGGAACAGAGCCTGTTCCATCTGCGGTCTTCATGTTCACAACCTCACCATCCTTTTTTGAATAGATAAATAAACCGCCACCCCAAGTACCGGCATAGACCAGTGTGGGGTCCTGGGCATTGACAAAGTAGAGCCTTTCATCTTGGACTCGGATCGTCTTGAAACGAAAGGTGTCTGGATCTTCCAACACCGAGATACCTCCATACCAGGTGGCAAACCAGAGCGTTCCCTGGGGATCCTCTGAAATAGACATCACGTGGGGACTGGGCAAGGCTTGGGGGTCATTTTTCTTAAAGGGTATGGAAAGAAATGTATCCGTTGCGTACTGATAGAGATACAGACCATTATTGCTTGTGGCGACCCAGAATCGGCCGTTCTTGTCCAGGTGCAGGTCCCGGATCCTGTCCTGAGGAATACCGCCGCCTTTGGAATCTGTTCCGTAATGTATAAAAGTACCTCTCGTTTCATCCATTCGATCAAGACCTTGGCCGGTTCCAACCCATAAACGGCCTTGGGCATCACGAGCTATAGAAATAACCAAGTTATCCCTGATACTGTCTGGTTTTTTGATATCGTTCACATAGCTTTTTATCCGGTTGGTTCGTAAATCAAGACGGTTGAGCCCCCCATAGGTTCCAATCCACAGGGTATCCCCATCCAGAAAGAGGGTTTGCACCTGGTTATGGCTGATTACGTTTTCTGAAAAGGGCTCATTTTCATAGAGCTTAAATGAATAGCCGTCATAACGTACCAAACCCGCGTGGGTACCCAACCAGAGCAACATGGCGTAATGGGTACTCTTGATATTTGAACCATTATTTAATATAATATGGTTCAAAGGGTGATGAGATGAAATCAATAACAATTCATAATCTAAACGAAGAATTAGCTAAGGAATTGGCAAATTATGCAAAAACTCACCGGATGAGTCTGAACAAATCTATAAAGGAATTGTTATCCTGGGCGCTCGGGCTAGATAAGAAAAAGAAAAAATATGCGGACTATTCAGACCTTTGCGGCATATGGACCGAGGCGGAGGAAGCGGAGTTTCACGAGCGAATCAAGGATATGGAAGCGCTCGATGAATCGCTATGGAAATGAGTTCAGTGCTTCCCGATACAAATATCATTACTCGGTTATTTGCGGGGGATCCTCGAATAAAAGAAGTGCTGGAGACTTCGAAACGGGTTTACGTATCCGTTATCGTGCTGGGTGAACTGCTTGCGGGTTACGCAGGGGGAACCAAAACACGCGAAAATAGAGCGAAACTCGAAGATTTACTCCGGAAATCGAATGTTGAATTGTCCGGAATAAACGCCGGGACCTCTGAGTATTATGCTTTGATCTATAATCAGCTTAAAGCTCAGGGAACACCCATACCCACTAACGATATCTGGATTGCTGCCCAGGGGCTCGAACATGCGTCTTCGGTTCTAACCTTGGACGACCATTTTAACCACATCGCGAACCTGAAAGTGTGGCGGCCTGACAGTTGAAAAACTAACTGTAGGCGCCCGCGGACAGCAGGCAGCCCTGAGGGGAGAGCAGGCACGCTCCATTACTGTACGCGCCTTGTGATGAGGATATCGACCTTGGAATCATCGGCAGAGATGTATGAAAATCGTGAAAGTCCTACCACAAACTCGCTATATGGCTGTAATTCAGTAGCCGTTCGTCCTTGGTTATCAGGGTGAGTCCCAGAGCCCGGGCGGTGGCGGCGATAATGCGGTCTGCTGGGTCATCGTGGAGCGGCGGGGGAAGCTGGACAGAAAGACGGGCTATTTCGTTGTCCACCGGAACGAACTTCAGGAAGGACAGGCCTTCGGCGCGATGTACCCAGGCAGTTTCGTCCTGCGTGAGAACGAGCTTTCCCTTTTTTACGAGTAGAAAGAGTTCCCAGGTACTGATGCAGGACACATGGATTCCACCGTCCTTTTTTGCTGCGTCCACCGCTTCCCGCGCGCGGTCCGAAAGAAGTTCCGGGTTGCTCAGGTACCAGATCCAGGCATGGGTGTCCAGCAGAATCATTTGAGGGCTTCCCACTCGTTCTCCGCGACGGGATCCAGGGGTCGGTCGTAGCTGATGACGGTATTTCTGAAGGCGGAAGTCCCATCCGCCTCCTCGTCCCGCACGGGAGAGATTTTGAGTACCGGCTTGCCGTGGTCGCTGATGATAAGCGCTTTACCAGTGGACTCCACATACCGGAACAGTTCGAAGGCCTTCGGTTTGAACTCCGACTTTGGAATGATTTTATCCATAACCATTTAACCTCCCGAACAGGTCCATGGATATAATACCATGGGCTGTTTTAATTGTCAAGTGGAATCTCGACAGAAATGCTTCACCTGCCCGTGCAGTACTCGATCCCACTACTTGTGGATGGCCTCCTTCCGGTTCGAGTCTGCAATGAACCCTATCGTACTCTCCATTCCCGCCTTGATCAAACCTTCCTTTTTTCTATAATACCTTCCAATGAATCACCTACAACCCAAGAGTTCTCACTGGGCGGATGTGTATGCCGCCAAGGTAGTGCGTGAGAGGGGAGAAAAAGAGTTATATACCTGTGCCTCCGGGATCACTCCCTCGGGGACAGTCCATATAGGCAATTTCCGGGAGATCATCTCGGTAGAACTGGTGGTACGGGCCCTCCGGGAGATGGGAAAGAAGGTCCGTTTCATCTACTCCTGGGACGACTACGATGTGTTCCGCAAGGTCCCGAAAAACATGCCCCAGCAGGACATGCTTCAGGCTCACCTCCGCTGGCCCATTACCCTGGTGCCTGATCCCTATGGGATAGAGGAAAGCTATGCCCGGCACCATGAGGTGGCGGTGGAACGGATCCTCCCTATCGTAGGGATCAACCCCGAGTACCTCTATCAGGCCAAACGGTACCGATCTTCCCTCTACGCGGAGCAGATCAAGCGGGCCCTGGAAAAACGGGAGGAGATCCGCGGGATTCTCGACGCCCACCGTACGGAACCGCTCCCCGCGGATTGGTGGCCGATCTCCGTATTCTGTGGCGGATGCAATAGGGACACCACCGATGTGCTTTCCTGGGATCAGGGGTATGGGGTGGAGTATGCCTGCTCTTCCTGCGGCAAGCATGAAACGGTGGACCTGCGCACCACGGGCCTGGTAAAGCTCCTCTGGAGGGTGGATTGGCCGATGCGCTGGGCCTACGAGAGGGTGGATTTCGAACCGGCCGGGAAGGACCATCACAGCGAAGGGGGATCCTTCGATACCGCCAGCAAGATCGTCCGGGAAGTGTACGACTGGGAGGCCCCCGTCAGTTTCCAGTACGACTTTATCAGTATCAAGGGAAGGGGAGGAAAGATCTCTTCCTCGTCGGGGGAAGTCATTTCTCTGGAAGATGTACTGGCCGTGTATACCCCCGAGGTTACTCGCTACCTCTTTGCCGGTACCCGACCCAACACGGAATTTGCCATCTCCTTCGACCTGGATGTGATCAAGATCTACGAGGATTACGACCGGTGTGAACGAATCGCTTTTGGAGTAGAACCAGCAGATGAGAAACGCCGGGAGAAGGAGAGGAGGATCTACGAGCTTTCCCAGGTAGGGGAAGTCCCCACGGAGATGCCCTGCCAGGTGCCGTTCCGCCATCTCTGCAACCTCCTCCAGATAGCAGGAGGGGACATCGAGAAGGCCCTCGATATGGTGGGCGACTTGAAGCCGGAGGACCGAGACCGGATGCGGGTCCGTGCTCGCTGCGCCTGGACCTGGATCACCACCTTTGCCCCGGAGGATTTCCGGTTCTCCCTCCGCAGGCCCGAAGAAGCTCCGATTCCCCTTTCCGATGCATCGAGGCGAGCGGTGCAGGCCTTCCGGGCCCTGCTGGAGGAGAGGCTCGGGGGGCGAAATGCACGAGTAGATGCGCAAAGGGCGCCCACCCCTAAAGATGTCGCACCGGGGGAAACCAACCTGGACGGAAAAACCCTAGACGAAAAAACACTGGCCGAAGAGATCTACCGGATCTGCACGGAATCCGGAGTGGATCCCAAACAGTTCTTCGTGGATATGTACCGGATCCTCATCGGAAAGGATCGGGGTCCGCGGCTTGCCGGATTCATCCTGACCATCGGGAAGGAACGGGTGCTCCCTCTTCTGGCTGGGTACTGAACTATTCCTCACCCGTAGAAAGAGGGTAAGGGATCGATATAGGATGTGGGGAGTATTGCGCGATAGGGTCGAGGAAGGACGGAAGTTCTCGGAAAGGGCTGCCGTGAAAAAAAACTTTTCCAGAGACTCCATCGGGGAAGTGGATACACCCCTGTCATGGGCCGTGTGGGCAGCGGAACGGTACAAATTGGTGAAACGGTGGCTCCAAGGGGCGACGGTGCTGGACCCCACCATGGGGGAAGGGAACCTGCTGGAAGCCCTCCTGTACGTAGGGATACGGAGGGGGATCCCGCCTGAAGAATTACCCATACAAGCCCTCTATGGAATCGAACGCCAGGGGGAAAAGCTAACACGATTTTTCAAACGGATGGAGGATCGGTACAAGCTGGAACTCCCCAGGGAAAACTTCTTGGAAGCGGACATTCTTATAGCTGGTATCGATTCCATCGGCACCCCTCTCAGTCTGACGGGCGCTGCATCAGGAAAGGCGGCCTGCCAAGATGCCTCTTCCCCGAACATGATTCCATCGGTTGATATCTTGTTCGGCAACCCTCCCTGGATCACCTTTGCCTCCCTCCCCCATGCCTATAAGATCCAGATCAAGGAACTCTTTCTCCGTTACTCCCTCGTACCAACTAAAAACCACGCTCTTCTGGGCAGGTCCCGAGTGGATCTCTCGGCTCTCATCGTGCTTTTGTCAATCTCCCGCTTTCTCAAGCGTGGGGGAGAAGCCGTGTTCTTCCTGCCCCTTTCCCTCTTCTATGGGGAAGGTGCGGGGGAGGGATTCAGGCGGTTCCGTAGCGGGAATACCCCCTTCCATGTGCGGGAGCTGGTTGAGCTTCCGATGGGAAAGGTTTTCCCTGGCATTTCAACCCGGGGTGGAGTAGTGCACGTGAAACGGGAGGAGGAACAGCAGTTCCCCGTACGGGTGCTACGGTTGCAAATTGAAAGCCCCTGGGAAAAGTGTGAAGAGACAGACCTCTGGAATGCCTCTCCCATAGATGGTCCTGGCAGCTCCTGGATCCTTTATCAGGGAGAACGCCCGTTTCCTGAAGGCATTCCCCGAATTCCTATACCGAAGGAAAGTTACCCTCGACAGGGAATCAACACCTGCGGAGCGAACGAGTTGTTTTTCTTCAACTCGGTGGAAGAGGAAGAAGAAGGAGTATGGAGGGTCTCTAATTCTATCCTTACCTGCCACCTTCCCTCTGCCTACCTGTACCCCCTGCTAACCTCCGAGTCATTCAGGGAACACACACCCATTCCCCATAAATGGGTGTTCCTTCCTTACCGAGAGGATGGCCGTCCCCTCTCTCCCCGACACGTTGAAGAGGATCCCCTCCTGAAGCAGTTCCTATGCCAGCATGAGGAAAGACTCAGAGCCCGCAAAGGGGTGTTGATCCAGCAGCGGATCCGGAAAGGGTATTTTTGGGCCTTGTTCGGTGTGGGAGCCTACTGCTTCTACCCCTGGAAGGTCGTGTGGGAAGCGGCAGGCCGAAAGAAATTTCGTCCGCGGATATGGGAGGGTAGGTGGCAGGCAAACCAATCCCTCCACGGGTATCTTCCCTTCAAGAGTCTCCAAGAAGCTATGCGGGTGTTAGAAGCGTTGCAGAACCCCCAAATCGAAGCCTACCTTCTGGCTCTCCAGGCGCAGGGAACGTTGAACTGGGCCCAACCAGGCCGAATGAGGCGCCTGTTCACATCGGCCTCTGAAACGTAAGGGCCCCTGAGGGGTAAAAGCCTCCGAGGATTCATGACCCCTGAAAAGCGACTCCGTGATTCGTACTGTCCCCTTAGGAAACCCTTTGGATTTGCCGAAGAGAATAGTAAGACCAGTGGCGGGTAGAGACTCCCTTGAGTATAGATACTGAGATCAAAAAACTCGGAAAGAAGGATCTCGTCAACCTTTTGAACTTCCACCATTTCCAGGGAAGGCCTATCCATGCGTATGTTCGGAATGCCAAGACCCAGGCCAGCATAATCCTTACCTTCCATGTGCGCTCCTGTACGGAAACCACTGTACACTGTACCTGGGAGGAAGGGAAACCCACGGAAAAAGACATCCATTCTCTGGTTCTGGAGACCATCCAAATCTACGACGTGCATCGACCTGTACGGTTCGAACCGGTCAAGTTCCAGCTCGATTCCGGGGGGATGACCTTTGATCTGCCTGAGGAGGGATTGGTCAGCAATACCCGCCGGATCGTACGGGTAGCTGTCCAGGGAGTGGAAGTGGAGATTCTTCAGTTTGGAGTGCAGTACCAGGGAACGTTGGAGGATTTTTCCCCCGAAAGCTTTCGGGTACGCCTGGAAGAGAAGCTGAACCCCGCCCTTCAGTGGTTGAACCAGGAGGGTCCTTGCACCATCATCATGAGAAAGGAAGGGGGAGTGATTTATTCGGGAACCTGCAGCATCTCCCATACCAGGAAGCAGGGGAGACATCGAAGGATCCTCCTTTCCCCTCTAGAACCTTCCATCCGGCGGTACCGTCCCCGGAAGTATCGCTCGGTTCGACAGATCCTGACTCCTTCCCCTGTAGCGCGTATAACCCATCCCATTTCAGGGAAAGATCTCTATCTGCCCGTGTGCGATCTTTCCAGTACAGGCGTCTCGGTAGAGGAGGCTTACCTTACCTCCCTCCTGTTACCGGGGATGTTGATTCCGAAACTCACCATCGAACTGGCCAATCGGGCCTTCGTTCAGTGCCGGGCTCAGGTGCTGTATCGAAAGGTGGTCCCGGAAAACCCCAAGGTCCTTCGGTGTGGTCTGGCATTCCTCGATCTATCCCTGGAAGATCAGGCGGGTCTCTCCGCGTTGCTTCATCCGGTACAGGATCCTCATACCTTCGTCTGTAATCCGGTGGATACGGAAGAGTTATGGCAATTCTTTTTCGAGAGCGGCTTCCTGTATGCCGACAAGTACGATTCCATCCGGATGGATAAGGAGGAGTTCAAGCGGACTTACGAGGCGCTCTATACCCGCAGTCCTTCCATCTCCAGGTATTTCATCTACCGGGAACATGGGGCCCTTTCGGCTCACATGTCGATGTTGCGGTTCTATCCCAGGGCCTGGCTGATCCAGCACCATGCAGCCTCCAAGGAAGGGCATCCCCTGGCGGGGATTGTGGTGCTGAAGCAGGTGGGTACCTATGTGAACGAGTTTCACCTGCATCCTTCCACCCGGATGGATTACGTGATGTGCTATTTCCGGCCGGAGAACAAGTTCCCCAACCGGGTCTTTGGAGGGGTAGCACGCTGCATGAACGATCCCAAACGTTCCTCCCTGGACTCCTTCGCGTATTTCCATCTGACTCCCGAGCAAGGCGGGGAGGATTGCTTTTACCAACTGTTTCCCACGCAGGAGGAGGATCTGGAAGTCTTGCAAGGGATGTACGAGAGGACATCCGGTGGGCTCCTGATCGATGCACTGGATCTTTTCGGAGGGAAGGAGTCGGAGGAGGAACTGAACGCAGAGTATGGGAAGATAGGATTTCAAAGGGAACGGTATTTGTTTTCCGTGCACCAGAACGGAGTATGCCAGGCTATCTTCATGGTAGTCCGATCCAATGTGGGGTTGAATCTTTCCAATCTGACGAACTGCATACATGTCTTTATCCTGGAACCGGAACGTCTGGAACCGAAGGTGCTGTTCCATGCTTTACAGAGCATGAAACGCTATTTCTTGAAAGACAGGTTGCCGATTCTAGTGTATCCTGAAAGTTATATGCGGGAACGGAATCTTCCGTACGAAAAGACCTACACCCTGTGGGTCTTGAGCATGGAAGCGACGGATGACTACTTCAAAGCTCTGGAAAGCATCTTCAAGAGGCCCATGCATGGATAAACTATACAACAGTATCATCATCAATAACTTCCTCAAGTTGGTGAAGGCTCGGTACAGTTATATCAATATCCTGGAACTTCTCCAGGCCGCGGACATAAAACTGTACCAGGTGGAGGATGAAAGCTGTTGGTTCACACAGGATCAGGTAGACCGATTCTACGAGAAGCTCGTAAGGCTCACGATGAACCCAAGGATCGCACGGGAAGCGGGGCTGTACAGTGCCTCACCCGAAGCCTTGGGAACGATGAAGCGATACGTAATGGGGATGCTAGGGCCAGGGAAAGTGTTCGAGAAGGTGGAACAGATCGCCAATGGGTATACTAGATCCTCCCGCTACAGTTCCCGCAGGCTGGGAAGGCGGACGGTAGAAATCATCGTAACCCCCAACCCAGGGGTACAGGAACGGTCCTATCAATGTGAAAATAGAATCGGTTACTTCGAAGCGATCGTTCGGGTGTTCAATCATCGTATGCCCCATATCGAACATACCGAGTGCATGTTCAGGGGGGGGGCCGTCTGCCGGTATCGCATTTCCTGGCAGGAGAGTCCAGGAACCATTCTCCGGTGGATTCGAAACAGTGCCCTTTTGTTCGGGGGGATCGGGCTGGGGTCAGTGTGGTTCAGCCCTGCCGATTCCCATGTGAAACTCATCCTTACTGCCGGAGGTCTCACTCTCCTGTTAGGTCTTTCCTTGCTCACCGAACACCGGAATCGGAAAGAACTGATCGGTGCCCTGGATAACCTGCGATCTTCCACCGATCAACTGCTGGATACCATCAGTATCAATTATAACCATGCCCTTCTGATCAACGAGATTGGCCAGACCATCAGCAAACACATACAGGTGGATCGGATCCTATCCGGGGTGGTAGAGGTGTTACAGAAGTACCTCGATTTCGATCGGGGGTTGATCCTATTGGTCAATCCGGAAGGCACCTTCCTCGAGTACCGAGCCGGCTATGGGTATAGTGGGGAACAGTTGGCCATCCTGAAGGCTACCAGGTTCCATCTGGATAACCCCAACTCCCGGGGCATCTTCGTTGTCTGTTACCGGGAGAAGAAGCCCTACCTGATCAACAATGTAGAGGAAATCCTCGATACCCTGAGTCCTCATAGTCTGGAGTTCGCCCGATTCATGGGATCGAAAGCCTTCATCTGTTGTCCCATCCTCTATGAGGAACAGTGCCTGGGAATCCTGGCTGTGGACAACATTCTCACCAAACGGCCTCTCCTTGAACGGGATCTGAACCTCCTGATGGGCATCGCTCCGGAGATCGGAATCAGTATCCGGAATGCCCTGATGATCGAGGCGCAGCAGCGTCAGTTCCAGTCTGTACTCCAGACCCTCGCGGCCAGTATCGACGCGCGGGATTTCCTCACCGCCGGGCATTCGGAAAAGGTAACTTCATACGCGGTGGGGATCTGCAGGGAACTCGGCCTGTCTCGGGAGTACACGGAAATGATCCGGGTGGCCTCCCAGCTTCATGATTATGGGAAAATCGGCATCCGGGATTCCATTCTCAAGAAACCCGGTCCCCTCTCACCCAAAGAACGGGAAGAGATCAAGGCACACGTAGAGAAAACAGAGCAGATCCTCCGGAACATACATTTCGAGGGGATTTACAGAGAGGTTCCCTCCATAGCGGGAGCCCATCATGAATGGATCGATGGCTCAGGCTACCCGAGGGGGCTCAAGGGAGAGCAGATCCCCCTGGGGGCCAGAATCATAGCCGTAGCCGATTTCTTCGAGGCTATCACTGCCAAGCGGCATTATCGGGAACCGATGAGTTTCGAACAGGCCCTGGCGGTCCTCCGAGAAGAGAGCGGTAGGCATCTAGATCCCATGGTGGTGGAGGCATTCATCGGGTATATCACGGGGGTGCGTAGGCTAAAACCCTACGACCCGACTTCTTCGCAGGGTAAGGAACTACCGGAGGTGAATCGGAGAGAGCTTGGGTTTGAACCTGGGTCGCCGGAAGTGAATCAAGGGGACCCGGCGGTTCGCCCCCAACAGGCGATCAAAGGGGTATAGGTAAACCTGCCCGGATCCTCGAAGAACTGGATAAAGTCTTCCTTGAACTCTTCCGGGCTGTTATACCCTGGAAGGGTGAACTCCATCTTTTTTGCCAGGACCTCGATTTTCCTGATCCAGTTGAAGGCATCGGAATTACGCAGGGACCCATAGATCAAGTGATGAGCTTCCATGTGTACGGTGATATCCTTGAACCCCAGTCGGTACAGGTGGGAGTAGAGCTTTCGCCCCGCGTAGGGATCGAAATCCAGCTTTTCTGCCATCTGGGTGATGGCTGCGTGGATAGCCTTTTCCAAGCGAGGGGAAAGCCCATAGTGGTTCAAGCAATTGTGATCCAGATCGATCAGGCAAAGAATTCCTCCCGGTTTCAGTAGACGGGAGAAGTTCTGGACCAGGGAAAAAGCTTCCTCTTTGAAGTACTCCAGGATGAAACGCACCCAGACGAAATCGAAGGAACCAAGATCCTCCAAAGGTTCGCGGATGTCCCGTAAGGCGAAGGTTATGCCTTCCCCCCCGTACCGATCCGCGGCATGCCGTATCCGTTCTTTGGAACCATCCACCCCCACGGCGAACCCTTTGGGGCCCACGACTTTTTGGAGGATGGCTGTAGTTCTCCCTGTCCCACAACCGATATCGATCACTCGCATCCCCTCTGACAACCCCGCTCGGGTGGCTTGCTCGATCACCTTCGCTTCTTCGGTTTTCAGCTCCAATCGGAGGATTTCCTGATCGTTCTCCATGATGTAACGAATCTTCATAGGTTGGTTTCTCCAAAATGATCCGGATACTTCCACCGGTAGTGGGAGTTCATCCAGCTCCGTTTCAGGGCATCGTTCAGCTTATAGACGATGAAAGATCGTTTGGGATCGCGCATCCAGAAAAAGGACCGGAGAAGTCGGGCGGGGTAGGAGGGGAAGGAATACAACCGTTTCTTGATATAGTTGTCCGCCGTATACACTGTTTCAGGGTCGATTCCTTCGGGACGATGGGTCAGGTAGGAGAAGCGGAACTTTTCCCAGTCCCTGGGGAAGTCGGAATACAGGAGCCGGCCCTCTCGCTGAAGTTGCTCCATCAGCGCCGTACCTGGCAGGGGGGTAAGAATGCTGATCTGAACCATGTCGATGCCGGATTGCAGAATGAAACGGGCCAGGTCTTCATAGTATCGGGGAGATTCGTGATCGTTACCCAGGATGAAGGCTCCCAGTACTCCGATGCCGTGCTCGTGCAAGCGACGCACCACCGTTTGGTAATTCTGCACTCCCGTGCGGAGGTTCACACCCTTGTGCATCCCTTTGAGGGAATCCGCATCGGTGGTTTCGAAGCCGATGAACACGTACGCGCATCCCGCCTGGGAGGCGAGTTTCAATATCTCCGGATCGTCAGCCACATTGATGGAAGCCTGCATCCACCAGGTTTTTTGGATGCCCGAATCGATCATTCCCCGGAAGAGCTGGATAGCCCTCTTTCGGCTTTCCAGAGAGTAGCCGATCAGGTTGTCGTCCAGGAAAAATAGGTACGGCCCAGGGATCGTAGCCAGTTCCCGTAACACCGAGGAAGCGGTTCGCTGGCGGTATGCTTTTCCCATGTACCGGGATACGGAGCAGAAGCTGCAGTCGAAGGGGCACCCCCGGGAAGTTTGAATGGAGTTCCAAAGATACTCCGGATGGAGGAGATCCCGTCGGGGAAGCACGTCGAAGGTGGTAAGATCCAGCGTCGGACCCTGGTAGACTCCCCCCATGCGGTTGGCCTCGAAATCTTCCACCACCTTTCCCCAGATTCCCTCTACCTCGCCCTTCACCACCGCGTCGGCATACTGGAGAGCTTCTTCGCTGAGCATGGAAGCGTGGATTCCTCCCAACACGACGGCAATTCCCTTCTCGCGGTAGAGAGAAGCGAGCTGGTAGGCGCGGCCAATGTTACTGGTAAAAGCCGTGATCCCCACTAGATCCGCCTCTTCCCCGTTAGAGGGGCCGAAATTTTCATCCACGATTTTCACTTCCCAGGAATCGGGGGTTACCGCTGCTACATAGGCAAGACTCAACGGAGGGAAAAGGGAAAACTTACTGAGCATGTATCCGCTCCGTCGGCCTACGGGATTGATCAACAAAAGTTGTTTCGCTGCCATTTCTAGGTTCTACCCTTCAAGAGGATATAACGCTTCTCCCCTATCGGGCAAGGGTATGGGATCGAGCAATACCTATCTTGCCCTTACAGGGAAGAATAAGTATTTTAGTATACGAACGTACATATCAATCCATAGGCAAAGAAGGAACACGGTATGGCTTACATCAAATCCGCTCTGGAGATCGCATTGGAGAAAACCGAGGGTATCAAAGGGGATAAAACGGCTCTGCGGATTGCCTCGGCAAAAGAAGAAGGAAAGAAACTGGCTTCCGCGTTTTTCTCGGATCCGACAATAGACTTACAGAAAAAATTTACGAGCTATCCCAAAGAGGAACAGCCCTTCGTACGGGAAGGGTTTAAACAAATCCTCCTCTCCAACCTGGTTCTTCCTCGGGATGAAAGGGATCTCACTCGTCTCGATGCCATCGTAAAGGCTTTGGAAATTCTGCTTCCCGACAAGGGAAACCTCAAGGTGCTGAAGAGTCAGATCCAGCAGTTCTTCAAACACTGCCTGGAGGATCGAAAACGGCTCACCGAGGCATTGAATAAACAGCTAGGCCCCCTGATCCGGCAGAAGGAACAGGAACTGAGTCAGAAACTCGGCCGCCCCGTGCGGATCGATCCGTATTCCGACCCCGATTTCGCGAAGGCCTACAACCAGCACATGGGGAACCTGGAAGACCGGTATAACCAAGCCCTCAGCGAACTGAAGGAACAATTACAGGAGATGTTGAACCATAAATAGCTGCGCTAAGGGGAAGCGGGCTATCTTCCATGCCAGGTAATTGCATGCGTACAAGGCCGAAATCAGCCCGAGGGGTCAATTAACGGAAACTCTCTTACCCGGAAGCTGTGGTGAGTTTGTCGAACTCCCCCGCCAGAAAGGCTTCGATGTTCCGCAGGATCATTTTCTGCATGTTGCGATTTGCCTCCTGTGTGTCGGAGGCGATGTGGGGAGTGAGAACCACGTTCATCAGTTTCCGTAGATCTTTCTCTTCCGATTGGGGAACGTAGGGTTCCCGGGTGAACACATCCAAGGCTGCTCCCGCAAGGTGGCCCGAGGCAAGGGCATCGTAGAGAGCCCCCTCGTCTACCAGTTTGCCCCTTCCTGTATTCACCACGTAAGTTCCCTTAGGCAGGAGTTCGATCCGTTCCCGGTTGAGGAACCGGGTCGTGTCGGGGGTAACAGGGAGGAGGAGGGAAAGGATCTGCAGATTTTTCGCAAAAGTATCGAAATCCGTGTAGTAATTGGCCAGGTGGTAGCGGGTGAGGTACTCTTCAGGGCGAAGGCCCTCGGAGGCTGCCTTCCGCTCCAAAGGGGTCCTGCCATAGGAAATGACCCGCATTCGCAGTCCAAGGGAGGCAATCTCGGCCACCCGCTTTGCGATGTTTCCAAATCCCGCAAGACCAAGGGTCTTGCCTGCCAGTTCGAACCCCGTGCGCCGGGTGAACCTTTCCTGCAAGAACTCCCCATGGCAGAAGGGGATGTTCCTCGCCAGGCTCAGAAGCAAGGCGATGGTGTGTTCCGCCACGGATTCGTCCAACGCGCCAGGAGTGATGCAGAGGAATATCCCGTGGGTTTTGCATTGCCCCGTATCGATTCCATCGAACCCGACTCCATACCGAAGGATGAGGGCATGCCCCCCTTTTGCGTTTTTTGTTAGGGCTTCGTAAAGAGGACCCTGGTACCGTTCAGTCCCCAGCACGGCAATCCATGCCCCGGAGACCCGGATAGCCTCGGTCACGGAAGCCTCCGAAGGGGCCGATACTTCCCACCGGTACTGGGGGAAGGAACTGAATAATTCTTTTCCTTTCTGGAATTCCTGTTCGGTGATCACGATCGGGGTCTGCATGGTCAGCGATCCTTCACTGCGGATAGTGCGTTCTGCAAGGTTTCCCGTGCCGAGCGGTCGAGGAAGAGGGTATCCATGCCGAGGCCGATGAAGGTGAACCCTTCTTCGATGGTGGCCTCGAGGGCTCCTTTATCCGATTGCACCACATGAATTCCCGCGGCTTTCCGGGCGTTGCGACAGGCTTCCAGTACTTTCTTTCGGGCTTTCGTCATGAGGGGATCCGACAATTTACCGGGGATTCCGTAGGATAGACTCAGGTCGTAGGGGCCGATAAAAACCCCATCCACTCCCTCGACAGCCAGAATCCCCTCGATGGATTCGACCCCTTCCTTGGTTTCGATCATCACGATCACCAATCCTTCCCGATTGGCATGTTCCATATACTCGGTAAAGGAGAGGCCGTAGTCGTTCCCCCGAAAGAAGGCAGTTCCCCGGATCCCCTGGGGAGGAAACTTCGCCGCCTGTACCGCGCGCTTCGCTTCATCGGCGGAGTTCACTAGAGGAACGATCACTCCCCAGGCACCTGAGTCCAGTACCTGCCGAATGGCCAGGGTGTCGTTCTCCCGTACCCGAGCCAGGGGTAGGGTGCCATTGGGAAGATGGGGGCCGCGGCCCTGCATCCCTCGGGCCGCGTCGGTAAAATCCCGAACACTCATGTCGGAGTGTTCCATGTCCAAGGCGATCCAGTCGAATCCCGCCTGGGCCAGTATCTCCGCTACCGCAGGATGTCCGATCTGCATCCAGGATCCCAGGCTTACCTTTCCTTGCCGAAGTTTTTCCTTCACGGGATTTACGTGGGTTAGACTCATACATACCTCTCACAGGGGGCAGACATTGTTTTTCATGGAGTGCACCCGTTGTTTGGATCGTAGCGAAAAATCTTTACAGAATCAAGGCGAAAAAGGATGGATTCGTAAAGGTCGCGGTACAAAAAATTACCTATGTTTCGCAAAAAACCTTGACCCGCGCGAAGAATTTCTTTTATTCTATGGACAGATGGAAGTTGAAGGCAGTACAGGCAGGTATTTGATTCTCGGTATTTGGCGGCTCCTTAGGGCGACCCTTTCGGCTATCAAATTCTGATTCTTTTTCCGAAGGCCGTTCTCCCTTAAGGGGCTACCAGGTCCTGTGTAAGGGAGGCGGCGTATGAAATCCACACTACTGAAACCAGAACTCGAGGAACTCCTGGAAAAGAAGGACTATCCTTCAATAAAAGAGTTCTGCGAGGAAGAGCATCCCGAGATCGTAGCCGAGATGTTGGGAAGTCTGGAAATCCCCCAGATCTGGCAAGTCCTTACCCTCCTCAGTATCGATCGCAGGGCCAATATCTTCAGCCGTCTCGATGAGGATATTCAGGAGGAATTGGCCGATTTCATCTCCCGTAAGGACCTTGCCCTTATCATATCCGAGATGCCTGCCGACGACCGGGTAGATCTTCTTCGCCGTTTTCCGGAAGAAAAGCGGGAACCGATCCTTTCCGCCATTGCCCATGCGGAACGGGAGGATATTCGGAGGCTGTTCGGATACAAGGAAGGCACCGCTGGAGCGGTGATGACCTCCGAGTATGTCACCCTGAAACCCAACCAGACCGTCTCGGAAGCCATCGCGGCCATTCGAAGGGACGCCCTCAACAAGGAAACCGTGTACTATGCCTACATCATCGATGATCAGCGGAAACTCATCGGGTTCGTGAGCCTTCGGGATCTAATCCTTTCGGAAGGGAAAACATTGATCCAGGACCTCATGCACGAGGAGGTGATTTCCGTCAAAGCGGACGAAGACCAGGAGGTGGCAGCCCGAACGATCCAGAAGTACGACCTGATCGCGCTGCCTGTGGTGGACGAGCATGGAGTGCTAGTGGGAATCATAACCCATGACGATGCGGTGGATATCATTACCCAGGAACAGACCGAGGATATGGAGAAGCTGATGGCCATCGCGGGTTCCCATGAGGCGGCAGGGTACATGAAGACTTCCACGTGGGAACACTTCAAGAGGCGGGTAATATGGGTCGTAGCCCTCGCGGCCTTGGGACTGGTTTCTGGTTCCATCATCCACTCCTTCGAGGACACCTTGATGAAACTGATGATCCTAGCCCTCTATATGCCGATGGTGGCCGATACGGGAGGGAACACGGGGAGCCAGACGGCAACGGTGGTAGTTCGTGCTCTTGCCTTAAGGGAAATCAGTCCGAAAGACTTTTTCAAGATCCTCTTCAAAGAAATTCGTATCGCCCTGCTCCTGGGCTTGATTCTGGGATTCCTATCTTTTGGGAAAGTGCTTTTTCTTTCAGAGGGAACCTACATTCCGCCCGGTTTTACCCTCGAAAGGATCGGTTTGGCCATCGCAGTGGCCCTGGGGTTACAGGTTGTTTCTTCCGCCATCGTGGGAGCGAGCCTTCCGCTATTGGCAGCCTTCCTAAAAGCAGACCCCGCGGTAGTGGCAAGCCCTGCCCTCACTACGGTTGTGGATGTAACGGGGTTGTTGATTTACTTTACTTCGGCGAAGTATATACTGGGACTTTAGAGGGAAGGAGGGGCTGATGGCAGAGAAGGATCAGGATTTGATTGTGGTGGTGGGAAGCGCCAATGTGGACTATATCATGCGGGTTCCCCACTTGCCCCAGCGGGGTGAAACGGTGGCGGGATCGGGATTTTCCCAAACCTTTGGAGGGAAGGGGGCCAATCAGGCCGTGGCGGCGGCTAGATCCGGCGGAAAGGTAGTACTGGTTGCCTCTCTGGGTCAAGATGCTCTCTCGAGGCAAATGCTTTCCACCTTTAAGAAGGATGGAATCCAGACTGAGTTCATCACGCGGACTCCGGATGCCTATACTGGTACTGCCCTCATTCTCATCGATCCCGAGGGGAACAACTGCATCGCCGCAGATCCGGGAGCCAATGCCCTCCTTACTCCCCCACAGGTAGACAGAATCGAATCCCTTCTTCCTCGAACGGCAGTTCTACTGGTGCAGTACGAGATCCTGGGCGAAACGGTAGCCCGTGCTCTGGAGTTGGCCTCTTCCTATGGGGTGCGGACCCTCTGGAACTTCGCTCCCGCCCATCCCTTTCCATTTATGGAGCAGTTCTCTCAAACCGATATTCTGATCGTGAACGAAACGGAGGCTGCCTTTCTGGCGGGAATGGCTCCGCCTGAATCGGATACGGAAACCGTGGAAGCCCTGTACCGGATGCATGAACTGGGTTGTGAAACCATCATCCTGACCCGGGGGGTAAAGGGCTCCAGCGTGTTGTGGGAAGGGAAGGTAATTCATGTCGAAGCGTTCCCGGTAGAAGCGGTGGATTCTACCGCGGCAGGAGATGTGTACTGCGGCACCTTTGCTGTGGCCCTTTCGGAGGGTAGGCCTCTGGAGGAAGCCCTTCGGTTCGCCTCCGCCGCATCGGCCATCTCCGTTACTCGGTGGGGAGCCCAGCCTTCGGCACCCTACCGGTCTGAAATAGAGGAATTCCTGGTACGAAGCTTATGAACAGAGGGAATGGGTTCGAGAAGTATGGCTTTTTCAGAGTGTCGGTAGCTTCCCCTCGGGTAATGCCGGCTGACCCGGCCACAAACGCGGGATACATCCTGGAAGCGATGGAAAAAGCCCACCGTGAGGGGGCTAGACTCCTCGTTCTACCCGAGCTCTGTATCACGGGGTATACTTGTGGAGATCTGTTCCATCAACACACCCTGTTGGAAGCGGCAGAAAAAGGTATTTGTTCGATCCTAGCCCAAACTGTGGGATCCTCCCTTGTCACGATTCTAGGGGCCCCTGTCCCTGTGGGGAACCGCCTCTTCAACTCGGGGATTGTGATGCAAGGCGGGAAGATCCTGGGAATCGTACCGAAACAGTATGTACCGAACTATAAAGAGTTCTATGAGGAGCGGTGGTTCGCATCTGGAGCAGGTACCGAGGGAATGAGGGTTTCCTATGCGGGCGCCGAGGTACCCTTTGGAAGGGATCTACTCTTTCGTTCGGAGGAAGACCCACGGTTCATCTTTGGGGTGGAAATCTGTGAGGATCTCTGGTCGGTGCACCCGCCTAGCTCCGAATTGGCCCGGGAAGGGGCGCTGATCCTCTGCAATCTTTCAGCCAGTAACGAGGTGATTGGAAAAAACCTCTATCGCAGGGATCTGGTAAAGATGCAATCGGCCCGTTGCGTGGCCGCCTACCTGTACGCGGGAAGCGGGGTCCTGGAATCCACCACGGATCTGGTGTTCGGAGGTTCTACCTTCATCGCGGAAAACGGGGTGATCCTGGCGGAGGGAAGGAGATTCTCCCGGCAACTGGAACTGGTGACGGTGGAGGTGGATCTGGATCGGCTTCTATCCGAGCGACGGATGTTGACTCCCTTCATGGATAGGGAAAAGAGTTCCAGCGGATTCCCCTATCGGATCGTATCGATCCCCGCAATGCCGCTGGGTACAGAGGAGTCCCGCGCCGCCACCGGATCGGGGCCTTTCTATCAGGAGAAAGAGCCCCAGAGCGAGAAGATGCTCCAGAAAGGGCAGATTCCCCAGGATCGACCCCCCTCGGGGGACGGGGGACAGAGTAAGTTTCTCCGTCGTATCGATCCTTATCCATTCGTGCCCGGTAATCCCGCGGAACGGGATGAACGGTGCGAGGAGATCTTCGCCATCCAGACGGCAGGCCTGGCCAAGCGGATGGAACATACCAAAAGCGAAACGGCAGTGGTGGGGATTTCCGGAGGGTTGGATTCCACCCTGGCCCTTCTAGTCACTGCACGGACGTTCGATCTAGTCAGAATCCCTCGGAAGCAGATCCTGGCTATAACGATGCCGGGCTTTGGTACCACCGACGCCACATACCAGAACGCCCTCCAGTTGATGCACTCGTTAGGGGTAAGCCTACGGGAAATCGATATCAAAGCCGCCTGCCTAAAGCATTTCGAGGACATCGGGCATGACCCGAGCATACACGATACGACCTACGAGAACGTACAGGCCCGGGAACGGACCCAAATCCTGATGGATCTGGCCAACAAGCACAGAGGCCTAGTGGTAGGAACTGGGGACCTTTCGGAACTTGCCCTGGGGTGGTGCACCTATAATGGAGATCACATGTCCATGTACGCGGTGAATAGCGGGGTTCCGAAAACCCTGGTACGATACCTGGTGCAGTGGATCGCGGATCATGTGGCGGAAGGCTTTACCCGGGAAGTGCTCCATAGGATTCTCGCTACCCCCATTACCCCCGAACTGCTACCCCCGGATCCTCAGGGGAGGATCCAGCAAAAAACGGAGGATATCATCGGACCCTACGAACTCCACGATTTCTTCCTGTACCATTTCCTTCGCTACGGGGCACCTCCAGACAAGATCCTATTTCTGGCAGGTGTTGCCTTTGCCGACAGGTACGATGCACCCACCCTCCGGAAGTGGCTTGAAGTGTTCCTTACGAGGTTCTTCGCTCAACAGTACAAACGTTCTTGTATTCCGGATGGGCCCAAGGTGGGAAGCATCAACCTGTCCCCTCGGGGAGACTGGAGGATGCCCAGCGATGCCTCGGTGGCTGCGTGGCTGGAACAACTCCGTAACTTCCGAGAACACAGGTAGGATGGCCGCATCGATGGGGGTATAGAAAGACGGCATGTGGCAACCCCCTAGTAGGACCTGCTCGAATTTGTAAGCCCGCTCCCGGTAACTCGCTGCGGCGTCAGGAGTATACAACTCCTACTCGAACAAAAGCCTCCGAAGAACCGTAGGCAGGATTCCTCCGTTGCGGTAGTACTCCACCTCTACCGAACTGTCCAGTCGACAAAGTGCCCGGAACTTCTTCGTCTTCCCCTCACGGGAAGTGGCGGAAACATCGATTTCCTGGCCGGGCTGGACGTTATCGGTGATGGGAATGGAGTACAGTTCGGTTCCGTCTAGGCCAAGGGTCTCCCGGTTTTGGCCAGGAAGGAACTGGAGGGGGAGGACTCCCATTCCCACGAGGTTGCTCCGATGGATCCGTTCGAAAGACTCTGCCAGAACGGCGCGAACCCCCAGGAGCATCACCCCCTTGGCAGCCCAGTCCCGGCTGGATCCCATTCCGTAATCTTTCCCTGCCAGGACGATGGTGGGGGTGCCTTCCTTCTGGTACCGCTGGGCCACGGAGTAGATGTCGGAGGTTTCCCCACTGGGGATATGCATGGTAACGCTTCCCTCAGTCCCGGGAACTAGAAGGTTCCGGAAACGGGGGTTGGCGAAGGTACCCCGGGTCATGACTCGGTCATTCCCCCGACGAGCGCCGTAGGAGTTGAAATCTTTTACCGGCACTCCCAACTCCAGCAGGTACTTGCCCGCGGGGCTTCCGGGTGCTATGGATCCGGCGGGACTGATATGGTCGGTGGTGGTGCTATCTCCCGCTATCACCAGCACCCGGGCTTTTACGATGGGTCGAATCGAATGTGCCTTCCTGGAAAGGTGCTGGAAGAAGGGAGGTTCCTGGATATAGGTGCTGGCCGGATCCCATTCGTACAGTACATTTCCTCTTAGGGGGATGGCGTTCCAGAGGGCATTGGAAGTTTCTACCCCTTCGTAAGCGGATCGGAAGAACTGGGAAGTGCGGTTGATGAGAGAGTGGATTTCTTCCTCCGGTGGCCAGAGGTCTTTCAGATAGATAGCTCTGTCCGTACCGCAGTACCCAATGGGTTCTTTTTCCCAATCAATATCGATCCTTCCCGCAAGCGCGTAGGCTACTACCATAGGGGGAGAGGCGAGGAAGTTGGCTCGTGTAAGGGGATGGACTCTCCCCTCGAAGTTCCTGTTGCCGGATAGTACCGAAACCGCCACGATCCCACTTTCGGAGATCGCCTGACCGATTGCCTCCGGTAGGGGCCCGGAGTTGCCGATGCAGGTGGTGCACCCATACCCCACCACGTGGAACCCCAATCGTTCGAGGTACGGCAGGAGGCCAGCGGATTCCAAGTATCGGGTAACCACCCGGGAACCTGGCGCAAGGCTTGTTTTTACCCAGGGTTTGGGTTCCAATCCCAGTTCCACTGCCCGCCGGGCAAGAAGCCCTGCGGCAAGCATTACCTGGGGGTTGCTCGTATTGGTACAACTGGTGATAGAGGCGATCACCACAGCCCCGTGGCCGATCTCCCTCTTACCCTTCCCCGGTATCTCGAAAGAAGCTCTCTTGTTGAGTTCTTCCTTGGATAGCCCATATCCCCGTTTTTCCACAGGCCGGAGTAGGGCATCTTTCCACTCCTTCTGGATCATGTTGAGAGGGATTCGATCCTGTGGCCGTTTGGGGCCCGCCAGGGAAGGTTCGATGGTGGAAAGATCCAGTTCCAGTACCTTTTCGTAGAAGGGCTCTTCTTCGGAGTCGGAGTGCAGGAGCCCCTGAAGAGTAAGGTACTGTTCGGCAAGCTCCACCAAGGACGATGGCCTTCCGGTATCCCGTAGGTACTGGAGGGATCGATCATCTGGCGGGAAAAATCCCATGGTAGCCCCGTATTCGGGTGCCATGTTGGAAAGGGTAGCCCTGTCGGGAATGGAAAGAGACCGCGCTCCCGGCCCTATGAACTCTACGAACTTATTCACTACCCCTTCGGAGCGAAGAATCTGCGTCAGGGTAAGGACCAGATCCGTAGCAGTCACACCGGGTTTCAAGGCCCCTGACAGGCGAACGGCCACCACCGCGGGCGCGATCATGTAGAGGGGTTGCCCCAACATGTTGGCCTCGGCTTCGATTCCCCCTACCCCCCATCCCAGAACCCCCAATCCATTGATCATGGTGGTATGGCTGTCCGTTCCTACCACGGAGTCGGGAAATACGAAGGTACCCTGGGGAGTTTCCAGGGTTCGAACCAAGGTGGCCAGGTGTTCCAGGTTCACCTGGTGGCAGATGCCACATCCGGGTGGGATTACCTTGAAGTTCTGAAAGGCTTTCTGCCCCCACCTGAGGAACTCGTACCGTTCTCGGTTCCGTTCAAACTCGATTTGAAGGTTTTCTTCCGCTGCATCCGGCCGTCCCCATACATCCACCTGCAGGGAATGATCGATCACCAGCTCTACGGGAATCTGCGGGTTGATTCGGGTGGGGTCTCCTCCCAACCGTGCAACAGCGGATCGCATGGCCGCCAGATCGACCACGCAGGGAACACCCGTGAAATCCTGCAAGAGCACCCGGGCAGGATTGAAGGGAACTTCGATCGAGGAGGGGGATGCCGGATCGTAAGAAAGAAAGTTCTCGATGTCCTTCTGGGTCACCTCTTTTCCGTTTTCAGATCGGAGAACCGACTCCAGCAGGATGCGAATGGAGAAGGGGAACTTGTGAATCTGGGGAAACCGGCTCGCCAGCTTGGGAAGACTCAGGTACAACAGTTCCTTCCCTTCAAAGGTAAACGAAGACAAGCAGGAGAAAGAGTCTTTGGGCAGCGGGTTGTTAGAGCGAGGATGGGACATGCGACCTCCCTGGGGAAAAGGTTTTCCCCAAGAGTAATGGGAGACCTGGGGGGTGTCAAGCAGAGCGAAACTTGGTACTATGCCGGTCATGGATACACAGGATCGTAAAACCCTCGGGGTGGTAAGTGCCGCCCACACCCTAGTGCACTTGATCGAAGGAGCTCTTCCCCCTCTCATTCCCCTTCTTTTAGGGGTATTTGGAACCGATTATTTTCACCTGGGGCTGGTGATGTCCGTATTCTCCTACACCTTTGGCCTGGGAGCGTTTCCCTCTGGAGCGTTGGTAGATCGGGTAGGGCCGACCCGGCTGCTCGTCCTGTACCTGTTCGGAGCCGGAATCCTGTGCATTTCTGTCCTCTTTGTGCAGAAGCTTCTGCCCTTTGCGATCCTTATGGGATTTCTCGGCATTCTGGGCAGTTTCTACCACCCTGCCGCCAATACCATCATCAGCCTGGGAATCAAGGAGCGGGGAAAAGCCTTCGGCATCAATGGAATCGCGGGAAGCTTGGGCACCTCCCTGGTGCCTTTTGTGGCGGCCTTTCTAGGAGCCCGATGGGGGTGGAAGTCCCCCTATGTACTGTTCGGCGTGGGGGTTCTGATTGTTGGGTTCTTTTCCCTTTCCCTCCCTTCCTATCGGATGCAGTCCGAAGGCCAAAAAGAATCTAATCCTTCCAAGGAGGGAACCGATAGGGGGACAAACCCGCTCATCGGGAGAGCCCTCGTACTGTTCTACCTTTCTTGCGCGATAGCGGGGATGGGGAATCGGGGGGTGTTGACGTTTCTTCCTTCCTATTTGGGAAGTAAATTTACCCTCACTTCCCTGGGATTGGATTCGGTACGGGTAGGAGGAGTTTTTGCCACCCTTACCCTTATTGCGGGGGCAGCGGGGCAGTACATTGCCGGCGCCCTGGTGGACCGCTACCGCCCCCAGCGGCTGTACCTGTTCACCCTCCTAATTTCCGCTTCCAGTATCCTCCTGATGGCCTTTACCGGTGGACTGCCCCTTTTTGTGGGAGCGGTGGGTTTCGGCTTTTTCAGCTTCGCCGTGCAGCCGATGCAGAACACCATCGTTGCCAAGCTTCTTCCCAAGCATCGACAGGGAATCGGCTACGGCTTCATGTTCTTCATGACCTTCGGGATCGGCTCCGTGGCAGCGGCTTTTTCCGGCTGGCTGGCCGACCGGTTCGGGTTGAGCCGTGTGTTCCTGGCCATGGGGTTGTGCTACGTGGCTTCTATGTGCACGATGTATGGGGCGGAGTGGAAGGGTCGTAAGCAGGGAGAATGACGGTAAACCGGGTGCGGCCTGGTTCGCTTTCGAAGGAGATCCTTCCCCCCTGTTCCTGCACGATGGCGCGGCAAATTTCTAGTCCGATCCCCACCCCTTCCTCCTGCTTCTTCGTGGTAAAGAAGGGCTCGAAGATGAAGGGTTTGATCTCTTCCGGAACTCCTGGACCGTTATCGATGACCGAAACGTGTACCTCATGCCCAACCTTCCGGGTCTCCAGAATTAATTCCCCCCGGTACTTCATGGCCTGCAGAGCGTTGGTTATCAGGTTCAGCCACACCTGGGTAAGAGCCGCCGAGGATCCCCAGGCCTGTACCCCCTCGTACCTCCGGATAACCTGTACCTCATCCTTGAGACGGTTTTGAAGAAGTACCAGTACCGTTTCCAGGTCCTGTTCCACCTCCACTACCCCACGTTCCGTCTTCGGTCCGCCTTGAAGGTATCGGCGTAATGCCTTCACCACCGAGGAAGCTTTCTGGGCAGCGAGTTCCACCACCCCGATAGAACGAAACACTCCCACGATGTGGGTGGTATGCTGAAGGATCTCTCGTTTGGAGAGGTCCTGGAGGCTGGGAATCAAAAGATCGATGTATGAGGAAAGGGAAAGGTCGGAAAGAAATTCCGCTGCTTCCTCCGGGTCGGGGATTCCTTCGTTGCGGAGACGGACGGTAAGGTTCGAGACTTCCACTTCCGAGTGTAGCGCACCAAAGGAAGGGGAGGATCGGGAGAGCTTCAGAACCCACAGGTAGAACTCCCTGTCCTCTGGGTCAAGGTAGTAGAAGTAGGGTATCTCTTTCTGTAGGAATTGATCCATCAACTGGGTAAGGGAATAGACGGAGGAAAGGATGGCCCCCAGGGGGGTATTCAACTCATGGGCTATTCCCGCGGACAATTGCCCCAATACGGAGAGTTTCTCTGCCTGGAGGAGCTGTTCCTGGGTTTGGGAAAGGGTAGAAAGGGCGGTGCGCAGTTCTTCGTTCGCTTTCTGTAAATCCCTGGTTCGCTCCTCCACCCGGCGTTCGAGTTCCGCGTTGAGGGCTCGGATTTCCTCTTCTCGTTCCTTTAGCGTTGTGATGTCGATAGTGGTACCCAGCACTCCCACGATCTCTCCCTGGGAGTTCCTTAACGGGATCTTCGTGGTTAAATGCCAGCAGCGGCTTCCATCCGCCAGGATGTGGCTGTGCTCGAGGCCTACTCTCGCTCTCCCTGACTCCATTGCTTCCCGATCTTCTGAGCGAAACCGTTCCGCCTCCTCCTTCCAGGGCATCGCGTAGTCGTCCAACCCGACTAGATCCTCCACTTTCTCCTTACCCGTGTCCCGAAGGAATAGGCGGTTACAGCCCTGGAACTTCAGGTTCAGGTCCTTCCAGAACACCTGTACCGGGATAGTATCGAGGACGGTACGGAGGAAGGAGTTGGTTTCAGCTAATTTTTGCTCCCGTTCCCGCACAGCTTCCACCATGGATTGGAAGGAGTTTCGCAGCCTTTCCAGTTCCAGGAATCGTTGAGTCGGAATTATTAGAGAAAAGTTCCCCTTTGAAACGGCCTCCAGACTGTCCGCAATGGGCTTGAATTCCCTTTCAAGGGATTGACTCAGCTGCCGTGCAGTAAATAAAGAAAAGAGGGAGAAGAAGGATAGAAACACTAGACCCCAGGCTATTAGAACACTGGGCGGGATCGTAATTTTCTTTTCCTCCTGTACCACTCCCACTACCCAGGGGGGGGCTTCCACCGGAGCGGTAGTGACGATGATCCTTCCCTCTCCGAAAATCGAGTTTGCTATAAGGGACAGGGAAGGGGATCCTGTTTCCAGTGTTTCTTTTACGGCAGAAATGGACCGGATGTTTTCCCGACGAGCTACGTATTGGGAATTCGGGTGTGCCAGGAGGTTCCCTTCCCTATCTGCGGCGAAAAAGCTCTGGAACTCTATCTCGCCCATCTTCGGCAAGGTGAAATATTGCAGAAACAACTGGGGATCGACCCATCCGATGCAATAGTCCTGCCCAGCCTTCATACTGATGAAGAAAACAGGATGGGGGAAGAACGGGTTCATCCCGATGGGAGACCAATAGATCGGAGGCTTTCGAGAACCGTTTTTATCGGATTGGGCAGGCAGGAGAAAGGAACAATCGTACCCGAGTATAGTTCGGTTCAAAGGAATTGCTCCCTTTACCCGAAAGGTTGCCCCATCCACGATCCAGAGGGAGAGGAAAGAGGGTTCACTTTGGATCAGCCCGCGGCCGAAGGTTTGAAACCCTTCAGCTAGAGGATCGGAGAAGGTTCCGGAAGCCCAGTATTCGGCAGCGGTTTTCAACGCTACCTGGAGGGATATCCCCCCTACCCTCATTTCTTCTGCTAGAATCCCGGTGGTGGATCGCTGGAGGGAAAGAAACTGTTGTCTCGTGTTCCGTTGGAGGAAGTAAAGGGCGAGGAGGGTAAGGACCCCAAAGAGAAGGATCAATGCAACAGTGGTACGGTACATGAAGTAGGTGCCGATGGTTCTTGGTCTACCCAATGAACGCCTTCCTGGGTGTTTCACAACTCCGGCTCCCTCTCCGAAATAAGGGTAAACACCCTCTCTTTTACCGTAAGGATAAACAGCGGCCTGCAGGCATCCCCCGATTCATCGAAACGAATCTTCCGCTGAACACCCTCTAATTCCCGAATCCTCTTGAGGGCTCCTTTCAAGGGTTCACCGGCCTTTCGTACCTTTAAGGCGGCTTCCAGGTATTTAACCGCTTCGTACGCGTGCACGGCCCCAAAGGGCGGTATCCTGCCGAAGGCTTCCTGGAATCTGGCTTTGAAGCGGAGGAATCCGGGGGAAGGGTCCACTGGGTTGTGGGACTGGGCAATGATGGCCCCCTCGATAGCTTTTCCTCCATAGGTGATGAGATCCCAATTGTTCGCCCAACCGCTGACTGCAACGATTCCCTCTGGCACCCGTTGTCTGAACACCTGGGCGAATCCCCCTGTGTCGATGGAGCTGGCTACCACACACAATCCCTCCGCCCTAGGTTCTTTTTGCAGGGCTTCGTCGATCAGTTCCAGGTAGAGAGGGGGTGTGCGAGTCCGGAAGGGGATAGAGGGCGCAACGATCCCTCCCCTTGCCTGGTATCGATTGCGAAAGGTGTTGGCCCATGCTTCCGCGTAGGCGGCGTTCCCCTGGTCGTAGATACTTAAGAATATACGGGAGCCAAAGGTTTCGGCGATGTGATCTGCCACTGCTCGGGCCTCGGATGTGGAGGAGTTGACGACACGGAACAGGGCATCGTCCTTTTTATCGAAGATTGGGGAAGAGAGGGAGGCGCCCAACAGGATCATCTTTTTTTCTTCCAGAAAGGGTAAGACTTCCGCCGCAAGAGCGCTGGTGGCATACCCCATCACCACTTCGATTCCCATCCCCGCGAACTCTTTGGCGTTGGCCAGTGCCCGTGCAGGATCCCCCTCGTCGTCTCGAACCACGAGCTTGATCCGAAACGGGCCCTCCCCCTGATTGATCTCTTCCACTGCCAGAAGGGTCCCCTCGTACAGGTCTTTTCCCAGGCTTGATCCCCGACCGGTGAGAGAGGTAGAGAAGCCCAGAGGGTAAGTGATTTTTCTATGACAGGAAAAGGAAATGAAAAGAGAGGTTACAACCAGGATACATAGGACTATGTGCCGTAAAGTGTTATCTGAGGCCTCCTGCTCCTTTGACTGCCCTCTCAAACTCATACTACTAAAGTATCGGTTTAGAAGAAAGTGATGTCAACTATCTAGGCAGAAAGTGGAAGGCCTTCCTGCTGGCAAGATGGAGCGGGCGGTAGAACGATTAAGAATATCTAAATCGATTAAGCCGCGCGTTGTAACACTAATTTGTAAAAAGAACAAAAAAAGCGCCCCAAAGGGGCGCTTTTTGCAGGCACTAGAACTTCATGTAGAACCGCCCCAGGATGTACACCACGTTCATGAGGGTGTTGTTGGTTCCCATTAAGGGATACCGGTACCCCACCTCCAGTTCAATGGGCATGAAGGTCTTGGTGAAGAAAAGTCCCAATGCCGGGGTTACGAAGAGGATCGTGGAGGCAGAGTCGGCAACTTTAGTACCCTCGATTTTATAGTCCGGAGTCATCTTGTAGGTGAAGGGGAGGAAGGCTTTGAACACAATGCCGTCCGCCACTGGAGCCCAGTACTGGGGCTCGATTTCGAGGGTCCAGTCGTACCCTTTAGCCACTTTCTTCTTATCTCCGAATGTAGCGTTCTTGTCGGTTTTTTGCTCCGGATAATAGATGAACTCGCTATAGAGGTTCACGAAGAACTCGGGGGTCACGTTGTAGTCGAAGTACAGTCGCCCGCCCAATCCCCAGAGGTGATTGTCTATCTCCTTCAAAACATGGGTTTCGTCTTTTATTAGATCTGTTTGGCCAGGTTTCTTGTCTCCCGGCATGGGAATTTTTACCCCCGGAGCTAAGGAAAAACGCATAGTGTCGTTCACTACCGGGGCTTTTTTGCCCACGATTTGAAGTTTGGCGCCCGCGAACAAATCGGCATAGGAACCTAGTACCCCTTTGTCGAAGTATAAAAATGTTGTAGGCCCGATTTGTTGTTTATCAAATCCCATAGTTGACCATAGGTTCCATCCGGGAGTCCATTGAAGGGCTGCAGTGATCCAATCGTTCACCCCGTACTCGATGGCAATTCCTAGGTTGAAGTACTGGATTCCGTCGGATTTGTTAGCTGTGAATAACGGATTCGGAATGATATCCTGCGCTTCTCCGTCCTTATCCCATGTTTTATTCGCAAAGCCATAGCTGGGAGCGATGGAGATTCGGAGTACCCCTTTGGGGAGGACCAACGCGTCGTCGGCGAATACAGGCAGTACGAGGGCTGCCAGTACGACAAGAATCAAGAGTTTTTTCATACTGTTTCTCCTTGCATGATAAAGATGTAGCATACCGCTACCCAATATGATTAACGAAAAATCGCTTGACGTCAAGCATTTTTATCGGCCAATGACCGAATTATAGTGAATGACTGAAATTAACATGAAGTCACATCTTGGGTAAGAAAGATAACGTAGGATTTTACTGGATGATTTTAGGACAGCTGTATGTGGGTTCCCTTACCCATTGGCTGCCAACATAACCCCGTGTTGAGGAGGCCAGAGGAATCGAGAGAAGGGCGCCTCAAGCTTGAATATCCACCGTTTGCCCCACTGTCTGGTCGGTAACTGGTTCTGCCGGTTGTGGAGGCGTGGATGGCAAGGTGGGAGGAACCGGTGGCACGGAAGCCGGATCTACCGGTAGGGGGGCCGGATTTACAGGATTATAGATTTCCATAACTGTCTCCTCTACTTGAAAGGATAGTCATGGAGGAGGGAAAAGTCAAACTTATCCACCAGACAACTTTTTGTTGACCTGCTGGATGTCGAAGAGTTCGGGATCGAAGTTTCCCACCCATTCGAGGAGTTCCCGGTATTTCTTCTTGTTGGGGGAATGCAACGCTTCCAGGATTTCCTCATATCCTGGATATCCCCCGCAATCTTCCGGAGGACAGGCCCGTTTGCCCGCGAGGCAGACAGGCTTGTTCCGCTCCTCCGGAGGCACTTCCTCTTCGGAGAGGATCTTTTCCACAGTGATCGTATGCCCCCAGTTGTCTCCAAAATCGTAGGTGTAGAAGAATCGTTCTTTGGGTTGGAGGTCCAGTTTCTGAAGAGTAACTGAATCCCTGGCGATCGTGTCCGGGGCTTCCTCATCGGGCGGACCGTAGGATTGTTTATCGATCAGGAACTCGTACAGATGGTAATCGGCCCAGCCCATGGCAACCTGGATCACCCTGTGAAGGTCTCCTAAGGTGTAATTACCGGGCACCCGGATGCGCCTCCAGATGGGAGGACGGATATACTGGAGCTGAACCTTAAGCACATAATAGGGCACGCTCCTTCTTTTTGAACCCTTCTCGCTTTTCCCTAGGGCCTCTTCTTTTTCTACGCTTACCTTCTGGGGCTTTGGCGTCACCTTTTGCCGGGAGGGTTTGGCGGTATTTCCCGAGGGGGTGGCAGAACCCTTCTGTTGCAGGACATTTTCCACACGGTCTCGTATCTCTTGAAAGGTTTGCTCTAAAAGGGGAATGACGGAGAGGGTTTCCGAAAGTTCCGCCTCTGTGCCTGGATTCTTCCGGTTCAGGATTTGCAGGTACTGTTCGAGAAAACCGAACACTTGAGCTAGACTCATGAACTCATCCGTGGGCAAATCCCGGGGGTCTATCTGTCGACGATCCAGATCCCGGAGCCAAGCGATGTGTTGATCAATGAGATGCAAGATCTGGGCCCGCACGGTTCCCGTGTGCCGGTCGGTAAAGGAATTGTAGGATCGCTTCACCCGTTTCCAGAGGTTGTTGAAGAACTTGAAGAAGGAATCCATCTGTTCCTGTGAATGGAAGCGGGCTTCTCTCCCCGAAAAGATCCTGCTCAGTACCTGTTCGGGAGAAGCGTTGCCCTGGAAAAAAGCATCTCGAATGTACGCCTCGATGGAACTTTCCTCCAACGACAATCCTATATCCTGGAGGATTTCACCCATGGAGCCGGACTTGCCTTGGGGTTCGGGTGGGGTGGGAAGATCCAACTCTTCGGGGGCAATGTGGGGGGTATTCCAGAGGCGGTTCTCCAGCCCTACATCTACGAAATGGATGAGGGAGGAAGACTCGATGAAACCACCCAGATGGATGGGAGGATTTGTGAGTACCTGCTTCCCGGCGTAATAGTACGCGTAAGCGATCTGTTCTTCGATGGGGTATTTGAGATCTAGATCTTCGAAACTCCGATGGAACCCTTTCTCTAGCGTGCGGAGCCACTCGGATCCTGCCTTGAGGAGGCTTTGACGTTTTCGCTTCGAGACAGGTTCGATCTGATAGGAGCCTTTGATCCAATCGAGGACAGTGACGAGTAGACCTCCGCCGCTTCTCAGTTTCCACCGTTTGATCCGTTCCGCCAGGTCGAAGGCTTCCAGTTCCACCATCCGGCTTTCGTCCCCCAGAGCGCGTTCCTGCACATAACGATTGTACGGATTCCCCCGGCTAAAGAGACTGTAGAACACATAAAGATCCCGTACCCGTTTGAGGACCCTGCAGGAGGGTATGGGCTGGGAGGATGGATCCCTCAATTCCACTTCCCAGGGTTTCACGTTAGGGTTCAGGAAGGGTAGGAACCGGTGCCCTGGTATGAGGTACCCATTGGACAGTTCTTCTTCGGTGAGGGAGATGAGGAATTGGGCGTTCTTGAAGAATAGATGCCTTGGTTGGAATTGTGTGAAGTCCGTTGAAAAGACCAACCCTTCTGATTCCAGGAGATCCAGGATGGTTTTGTCGTTCTCGAAGGGGATTTCCTGTTTCTGGAGGTATGCCCGTAACTCTCCATAGGAGAACTTTTTCCTGCACCCGAAGATGAACTGCTGAATGGATTCTTTTAATTTTTTCTGGGAACTCATGTATGTAAGGTACCTTCCTCCAACTGTGTAGCCTTCGCTTCCACAGCCGCTTGTTGATTCCGGATATACGTTTTGAGCCACTCCTTGTACTGCGGGCTACTCAACGACAGGATACGTAGGGCCAGAAGAGCAGCGTTCCTGGCACCGTTCACCGCCACGGTTGCCACGGGTACGCCATTAGGCATCTGGACGATGGAAAGGAGACTATCGAGGCCTCCGAAGGAGGATGTCCGGATGGGTACCCCGATCACGGGAAGCTGTGTTAGGGAAGCGGTCATGCCCGGAAGATGAGCGGCGCCCCCGGCCCCCGCGATGATCACCTGGATCCCCCGTTCTTCCGCCTCCTGGGCGTAGCGCACCATTCGCAGGGGGGTGCGATGGGCGGATACGATGGTGATCTCATAGGGGACTTCTGCCTGTGTCAGGAGTTCCGCGGCTTCCTGCATCACCGGCAGGTCTGAATCGCTTCCCATGATGATTCCCACCAGGGGCGGTTGTTTCTTATCTTTCATTTTGCTTTCGAAGGCTCCTCACTTTAAGTATACCGCGAATTAGCTCCGCTTTCCGTAAGGCTTCTTCGATCGTGGTTCCCAGGATCGTGACATGCCCCATCTTCCGAAAAGGTCGCACCTCTCGTTTCCCATAGAGATGAATGGAGACCCCGGGAATGGAGAGGGCTTCCTTCATCCCTTCCACGAAGGGGATGCCTGTTTCTCCCGCTTCCCCCAGCAGATTCAGCATCACTGCTGGCCGGATCAGTTCCGTTGCGCCAAGGGGCAACCCTGTGATGGCCCGGATGTGCTGCTCGAACTGGGAGGTGAGGCAGGCTTCGATGGTGTAATGCCCGGAGTTGTGAGGCCGAGGCGCTACCTCATTCAGAAGTACTTTCCCGTCTTTAGTCAAGAAGAGTTCGACCCCGAACACCCCCACCCCCTCGAGGGCCTCCACGGCCGCCTGGGCAACCCTCAAGGCCTCCCTTGTTACCTCTTCCGGTATACGGGCAGGGGCGAGGACAGTGTCACAGATATTGTGATCCGGATTGAACACCATTTCGACCACCGGATACAGAGCGGTGTTCCCCGCCCTGTCCCGCGCCACGATCACTGCCAGTTCCTTTTCAAAGGGAACGAACTCTTCGATGAGGGAGGGGGTGCCCATCGGGGGATCCGTAGGAGATTTGAGGATTCTCACCCCCCTTCCGTCGTACCCTCCCGTTCTGCTTTTCTGCACCAGGGGGTAGGGGATGCCGTGTTCCTGGGCTAGACGAGAGAGGGTCATTGCGAACTCCGCGGCTAAAATACCAGCGTCGAATCGAAAGAACCGAGGCACTGGTACACCTGCCTTGGAAAGAACTTCTTTCTGTACCCATTTGTCCTGGATCACCTGCAGGAGGCGGGGGGAAGGATACAAGGAGTACCCTGCCTCCTCTGCCGCTAGTAGAGTCCTGGTATCGATATGCTCGATCTCGTAGGTACAGAGATCGGAATGTTCCATAAGTTGTCGCAGGGCGAAGCCGTCGTAGAGACTGCCTTGAATGAAGTGGTGGGCAAATGGCCGGGCAGGAGCTCCGAGGTCGGGATCCAGTACGGCGTACTGAAATCCCAGTTTGCAGGAGCAGTAGATCAGCATCCGGCCTAATTGCCCCCCTCCCATAATGCCGATGGTACGGGGCAGCTTGCCTGAAATGGCTTTATTCATGGGATGGTCTATTGTACAGGAATGGGGAAATTTTAGGAAGTCTCTTTCCCCTCCCGAACTTTGAATCTACCCATAAGGGCGTCTACGGATTCAATGGTCTCCCGGCTCACTTCGCTTGTATCCCTCACGTGAGCCACGGCAGTATTGATTTGGGCTGCCCCGGCGGCCATCTCCTGAGAGCTCTGGTTGATCTGCCGGGTAATATCGGAAAGGCGATGCATTTCCTCTAGAATCGTCTTGCTGCCCAAAAGAATCTCGGAGGAGCCGTTCTTGATTTCCGAGGTAATCTCGTTGATCTGCTGGATAGCCTGGAGAACCTGGGAGCTACCGGCGCTTTGCTCTTCCATGGCGTTGCGGATCTCCTGTTCCTGATCCCGAACCTTCGCTACCCCCCCTAGAACTTCTTCGTACTTCGATTCCGCTTCCTGGGCGTAGGAAACCGCTTCGGTAATCAGTTTCCGTACATCGTTCAGTACCCGGGAAATCGCTTTTGCCTGATCCCCCGCGTTCTCGGCCAATTTTCGGATTTCCTGGGCTACCACGGAAAATCCCGCCCCTGCCTCCCCCGCGTGAGCAGCCTCGATGGCCGCATTCATGGACAGAAGGTTCGTCTGCTGAGCGATGTTCATGATCACCCGGTTGGCTTCGATCATTCCCTCGGAAGCGGAGGAGATCTTCTGCATGAAGTCCACCATTCCTCGCAGCCGTTCCTTTCCCACCCCGGATACGGACAGGAGGTGTTCGATGTTCTCCTTGTTCCGTTCCACCGTAGAGTGAACCGATCGGATGTTGGCTACCATCTGTTCGATGGCGGAGGATGCCTGGGTGATACTGGCAGCCTGGCTTTCGATGAGATGGTTGAAGGATTCGATGTTCCGGTTGATCTGTTCCACCGTGGCTAACGTTTCGGTTACGCTGGCAGATTGATTCACCACCTGGTTCTTTACCGATTCGATGTTTGCGGCGATTTCCGTGACCGCCGCACTGGTTTCCGTCATGTTGCTGGCCAGATCTTCCCCGATCTGTTTCAGTTTCCGTACCGCTTCCCGAATATTCTGTACAAGACTTTCGAGATGATCCAGGAAGGTGTTGAACCGCTCGCTCAGTTCGCCCAATTCGTCCTGACTATTCACTGCGAGTCGAATCCTGAGATCCCCTGCCCCTTCTGCTAGGTCCTTCGCGATGGCGGCGGTTTGCCGGATGGGCCGAACGATGAAGCCGCTTACCCCAATAACGAGGAGGGCGATGATCCCGGCGAGGGCGATAAACACGATGATGATCGTTCGAAGGAGGTAGAAGACCCGTTCCATCAATTGAGTAAGTGGTACGGCAACTCCCATCACCCAGCCGGGTGATTGGGGGATGGGAGCAAAGAAGAGTTGCTCCGCCTCTCCATCGGGTCGGATGATACGGGCAGTGCCCGGTTTCTTCGAAAGCATCAGTTTACCCGCTTCCTCCAGTCCCTTGAACCCCGCCTTGCTCGATTCCAGCACATTCATCTTCATGACAAGGTCCTGGTTCGGGTGGGCCACTATCTGTCCCGCGCCATCCACGATCCAGCCATACCCGTTTTTCCCGATTTTGATCTCTGCCGCTAGTTTACTGATCGTGTCGAGGAGGACGGTACCGCCCAAAACTCCTAATTTCTTCCCCTGCAGATCTTTTATCTCGTAAGCGATCACGAAGATCTTCTGCTGGGTGGCCTTGGAGATCACTGGGTTGCTAAGGGCATAGGAGTCTTTTCCCTGCATGATGGCTTGAAAGTAGGCCCGGTCGGCGATATTCGCCGTAGTACCGGAAACGATATCGGTTCCCCCGGATTTCCGGTACACGTTGGGAGCGGTGCCGTCGGGATAGGCAAGGAAGAACATTTCGAACTCAGGGCGGTCTTTCAGTTTGCTTGACAAGTCTTTTTTTACCTGGCCTTCCCAGTCCATCGTGCGGGTTACATTCCGTTCCGCCTGGGCTCGGACTTCCTTGATAAGCCCGATGAGCCACTGGTCCACAACATCGGCTCCGCGGTTCGCGATCTCCTGGGAAAGTTCGAAAATGATGGGTTCTACAGTGTTCCTGATTTGCACATATGAAATGATTGCAACCCCGATGGAAATCACCGCTACCGGCACCAGCAGGAAAGCCAGCAGTTTGGATCGGATACTTGTTTTCATCCTAATATTATCCTCATTAAATTGATTTAAAATTATACACCGGAAATATTTTGTACGCAATCTATTCTTTTTGGTAAGCAATGCCGAGGGAGAACAGCTGAACTGCCTCATCGAGGAGACCAAATTGAAGAGGTTTCACCTATGTGCGCTTTCTGCTAATGTTTTTGCCGGCTCGTTCTTATTCCACCCAGTGGGCAGCCCGGGACACTGCCCTTTTCCAGCCCTCGTATAGGTTCTTACGGTCCTCCTCGGAGAGGGAGGGTGTAAAGCGCCGCTCCTCTTTCCAGTGATGGGTGAGGTCTTCCTGATTTTTCCAGAATCCGGCTCCCAGCCCGGCTAGGTATGCGGCACCCAGGGCTGTAGTCTCGGTGATACGAGGGCGGGAAACGGGAACACCCAGGATGTCTGCCTGGAACTGCATGAGGAAATTATTTGCCGAAGCCCCCCCATCCACCCGAAGTTCCGCGAGTTGGATCCCCGAGTCCTGCTGGATGGCGGAAAGTACGTCCCGGCTCTGGTAGGCGATGGATTCGAGGGCTGCCCGCACGATATGGGTTCGGTTGGCTCCCCGGGTCAGTCCAAAAATCGCTCCTCGGGCGTACATGTCCCAGTAGGGAGCCCCCAGGCCGGTGAAAGCCGGCACGATGTACACTCCGTTGTTACCGCCCGCTTGAAGGGCGAGGGATTCCGTTTCTTGAGCCGAGGAGATGATGGAAAGCTCGTCCCGCAGCCACTGCACCACCCCTCCCGCGATGAACACACTCCCCTCCAGTCCATAGTACACTTCGTTATCGATCCCATAGGCGATGGTGGTGAGGAGGCCGTTCTGGGAGGGAACTCGCTTCCTCCCCGTATTCATCAGAAGGAAACACCCGGTGCCGTAGGTATTCTTGGCCATCCCTGGCTTGAAGCAGGTTTGGCCGAAGAGGGCTGCCTGTTGATCGCCGGCGATTCCCTGGATAGGAATCTCCACCCCACCGGTAAGGGCTGGATTGGTTACACCGAATAGGCCGCTGGAGGGTTTTACCTCGGGTAGGATCTGGGGAGGAATCCTTAAGGCATCCAGAATCTTTCTGTCCCAGGTCAGAGAACCGATATTGAAAAGGAAAGTCCGGGAAGCGTTAGTGAGGTCTGTAGCGTGGACTTTCTTTCCCGTTAGGTTAAATAGAAGCCATGTATCCACCGTTCCGAATGCGATCTTCCCCTGTTCCGCTTTTTCCCGTACCCCTGTTATAGTGTCCAGAATCCACTTTACTTTTGTACCGGAAAAGTACGCGTCCACCACAAGCCCCGTGGCTTCCCGAATGTACGGTTCTAACCCATCCGCTTTCAATTGATCGCAGAGGGGGGCGGTTCTGCGGCACTGCCATACGATGGCATTGTACACGGGCTTCCCCGTCTCCCGATCCCAGAGAATGGTGGTTTCCCTCTGGTTGGTGATACCGATGGAGGCAATGTCTTTAAAAGAGGCGCGGGCTTTCTCGACAGCTTCCTTCATGACGGAGAGCTGGGAATTGAGGATGTCCATGGGGTTGTGCTCTACCCACCCTGCCTGGGGGTAGATCTGAGGGAACTCCTTTTGAGCTGTGGAAACGATCTCTCCTTCCCGGTTGAATAGAATCGCCCGGGAGCTGGTAGTTCCCTGATCGAGGGCAAGAACGTAGGATGCCATAGGTCTCTCCTCCTCCGAATCGATGTTCTATATTGATCCCGATATGGTGATAGTGTAAAGGGAAATTCTCGAACGGAAAAGGGGTGCAAAATTCCTGATTTACAATTCTTAAAATTTATAGCATAATCCGTACCAGTATGACCAGTTGCCCAGAATGCGGGTTTGAATACACACCCGAAGAAGGTTGCAGGGTTTGTGGGTTTCAGGAGAAAGGCAAGGGAGGCTCTCCCTCGCGTGATCCTGTTTTTCCCTCTAATCCCTCTCGGTCGTTTAGGATTTCCCTTTCCCTGGGGATCCTTTTTCTTGCAGTGGCAGTGGGGGTTTATCTAGGTACACCCTATCGGAGGGTTTTACCCTCCTCCCTGACTACCGGAGGGGAACAGGGAGGAATAGTTTCTGCCGCTGGAAGTGCCCCCCTTATAGCGCAAGGCGCCTCTCCACCGATAGGTGCACCGGGGGCAACGGGCAAGATTGGGCAAACCAGGTTAGTCCCTGCCTTTGACATCACCCAGCGGAAAGAACTTCCCCCTACCGATTCCTATGAACGGTACCTGCAGTGGATGCTGAAAAACACGAAACAAACGGAACCTTTCCTGAAAGCGAAGTGGGAACGGTCCCGGGAAATTTTGCAGCGGCAGGATATCGTGGAGGAACGGGTGCTCCAGGCTTTCCTGATGGCTCCCCGGGAAGAGTTTTGTCGCCCCTACAACCGAAAGAATGCCTACGCGGATGCGGCTATGCCGATTGGGTATGGGCAGACCATCTCGGGTCCTCACATGGTTTCCCGAATGACCCAGAACCTCCGGGTAGAACCCCATCATAGGGCGCTGGAAATCGGTACAGGCTCCGGGTACCAGGCCTCGGTGTTGGCGGAACTTACCAACTTCGTGTTCACCATCGAGATCGTGCCCGAACTTACCCAGGAGACGGACGAGATCTACAAGAAGCTGGAAGCCGACTATCCCCAGTACAAGAACATCAAACGGAAGAACGCCGATGGGTACTACGGTTGGGAGGAATACGCTCCCTTCGACCGAATCATTGTTACCGCGGGAATCGATCATATTCCCCCACCCCTTCTCCAGCAGCTCACTCCGGGAGGAATCATGGTAATTCCCGTGGGCCCCCCCTCTGGCCAGACGGTAATGAAAGTGACCAAGAACGTCGCGCCAGACGGGTCCATCAGCCTGGAACGGGAGGATATCTTCCATGGCCGACGGAAGGTGATCTTCGTTCCCTTTACGGCCGGTAAAGGTGAAGTGCACTCTATCGAAAAAGATATACTAAAGAAAGACTCAACTAAATAAAAAGGAACAGAAGTAGGATGCGTATCAAACTCTCCTCCTTTCGGTTGGCGGCACTGTTCGTGCTGTCCGTTACGCTCATAGCGTACGAATTGGCTGTGATGCGTACCTTCGCGGTGGGAAGCTGGTCCAATTTCGGAGCCATGGTAATCAGCATCGCCCTTCTGGGGTATGGCCTGGCGGGAACCCTCCTAACTTTCCTGGAGGCTCGGATCCGGCAGAACGCCGATACCTGGTTGCTCGTTTCTGCCCTGCTTCTGACACCCGCCATGGCCGCTGCTCATATCGCGGCTCAATGGGTGCCTTTCAATCCTCTCCTCATCACCATGGACTCCACCCAGATCCTCTGGATCGCCTCGTACTATGTGGTGTACTCGGTCCCGTTCTTCATCGGAGCGGTATTCATCGGGGTTTCTTTCATCGCTTTTCGGGACAAGATCCATCAGTTGTACTTCTGGAACATGCTCGGGTCGGGGATCGGAGGGTTCTTTATCCTGGGGCTGATGTATGTGCTTCCCCCGGATCGATTGGTAGGACCGCTGGTACTGTTGGCAGGGATCGCTACCTACCTCTGTACCCTAGAGTACCGCTGGGAACTGCGAAGCCCCATCCTGAATCCCTGGAAAGTCTCTACCGTAGGATTGACGTCCCTCCTGGCGGTAGTGGTCCTCCTGGTTGCGGGAGATATCCGGGTCTCGGATTTCAAACCCATCAGTTACGCCCGTCGCTTCCCTGATTCGAAACAGGTGTACCATACCTATGGTCCGCTGGGGGAATTCGACGCATTTCAGAGTTCCTTCTTCCACTTTGCCCCGGGGCTGAGCGATAACGCAAGTTCCAATATTGCCAGGATGCCCCAGAACGCGTATCTCGGCTTATACATCGATGGGGATGGCCCTATCGGGGTCATGCGCAAGCTAAAGCCGGGGGAGGAAGCCTATATGAACTACCTCCCCATGGCAGCGCCATACCGATTGCTGAAACAACCGAAAGTGCTACTCCTCCGCCTCGGGGGAGGGATCGGTGCCTTCAGCGCCCTTCACCATGGAGCGAAGCAAGTCACCGTGGTGGAAAATAACCCCTACCTTTTACACATGCTAAAGCACGAACCCTACTTCCGAGAGTTCACCGACAACCTCCTGTACGATCCCCGAGTCCGGGTCGTGCAAACCGAACCAAGGGCGTTTACCGGGAGTACGAAGGAACGATTCGATCTGGTGGAGATCAGCCTGATCGATTCCATCGGCCTTTCCTCCGCGGGTGGGTATCCCATTACGGAGAACTTCATCTACACCGCCGAAGGGATACGATCGTACCTGTCCTGCCTGGAACCGACGGGTATACTGTCAGTCACGGTGTGGAACAGGCTGAATCCTCCTCGGAATGTCCCGAAACTCTTCTCCACCATCGTGGCTGCCTTGAAAATGGATGGAGCAGCCCAGCCGGAAAAGCAGATCTTCGTCTTCGATCTTCTTCTCTCTACCGCTACCGTACTGGTGAAAAAGACTCCCTTCGAACCCAGGGAGATCGAAACCCTCTTGGAGTTCTGTAAAAAAATGTCCTTCACTCCCTGTTTCTACCCGGGCAAGCCGGATCCTGGCCGCACCTTCGATGAGATCCTGGAAGGGTACGACAAACAGATGAAGGGAGGCACGGCCACTACCGATCTCCTTCCCGAAGAACTGTACCAGTATACGGTTTCCTGGCTTACCCAGGGGAAGGAGCGGGAACTGTACAAGCGGTACGTGTTCAACATCGATCCAGCCACAGACGATCGCCCCTACTATACGGCCTACGTGAAACCCGCCTCTGTTCCCCTGGTGGTGAAGAACCTGAAAGATCTCTCCGAGGAATGGGGGTATATCCTCCTGGTGGCCACCTTTCTCGTTTCCCTCCTATTCGGCGCCTTGATCATTGCCGTGCCTGCCATCGGACGGTGGGAAGAACTGTTCCAGCACCGAAGGGGCACCCTCCAGGTGCTTGTGTACTTCTCCTGCTTAGGGATAGCCTATATGCTGGTGGAGATCTTCCTGATCCAGAAACTTTCCTTCTTTCTGGAAGACCCTATTTTCTCCACCTCGGTGGTGATCACTGCCATGCTGGTCCTTTCCGGGATCGGTAGCCTCATGAGCGGGCGATCCTCCCTGCCACGAGGCCGGCTCCTTACCCTGGCGGTCGCGGGAATCAGCCTTTCCGTTCTGTTCTACATGTTCCTCTTGTCTCCTGTCCTGAATGCCCTTCTAGGCGCTCCGTTGCTGGTGAAGATCCTCCTTTCGATCCTCTTCATCGCTCCTTCGGCTTTCTTCCTGGGAATGCCCTTCCCCACAGGACTTTCCTACGTTTCCCAGAAACGCCCCAACCTGATTCCCTGGGCCTGGGGAGTGAACGGGTGTCTGTCGGTAACCGGGTCGGTTCTGGCAAGGCTTGCCTCGGTGTCCTTTGGGTACAGGCTAGTGTTGTTCGGAGCGATCCTGCTCTACCTCCTGGCTTGGTGGATGTTTCAGAGTCTCACACGGGAAGATGGATCGAAGGACACAGGCAATGTGAACCTGGAAGGAGCGGATTCAGCACTGACTACCTAGGAACAGGAAGGCCTTGTCCAGTAACCTGCGGTATTCTTCGTAGAGCTGAACCAGGGGGGTGTCGGTTACGGAAGACTCCAGGTAGAAGGGGAGCACCTCTACCCGCGATGCCCCCAGGGAAGATAGCGAACGGAGGAGGGAATCCTTTCGCTTTTCCACCCGGCTGCGTTCCGCGTAGGGATCTCCTCGATGCTCGTTGTATCCGAAATCGTCGATCACGAGAATGGGCCGAAAGTCTTTTAAGGGTAGCTTGTCGTTGACCATTTCCCAGAAGGAGGGGTCTTTCTTCCAGGCTCCCAGGTCAGCGGAGTTGGCGGTATACACAGGTAAAGGAGTGTGGGGGGAAGGGGTACGTGCCTCTGGAGGTGAAAGGCGATGCGATATAGGGGATGTTAGGGAATCCGTCGCCGGAGATGTAAAGAAATGCAACTTTTTAAGGACCATCCCCTCCGGTTTCGCGGTGGTTTCCCTTCTATGGATCGGCTTACAGCGGACTCCCCAGTGAAAGAGGAACCGGCGGAGGAAGGAGGTGCATTCCGCATAATGGTCTGTGGCGATGAGAATAGTATTCCTATTATCCTTATAGAAGTCGCCTGAAAATAGAGGCTTCCAGCCCGGATCGATCCGGGAGTGACGGAAGTAGAGCCGCACGAATCGGTAGGCAGCCTCCCTGATACACATCCTCTCCCCAGCGGCAAGTTCCCGCAGGCGCTGGGCCAACACTCCTGCGTATCCTTTGGAGGTGAGACCCCCTTCCTCCCAGGTGGGAAACACCAGTTCTTCCCAGAATCGGGAAGGTTCCCCATAGCCCAGGATATCAAGACCGGAAGCTCGAAGGGCGCGCTTTAGCCGTTCCTTCCTGCCAAAAATCACGGTTTGCAGGCTCAAGGTCCCCGCGAAATCTACTATGATGAGCCTCTTTACGGTTTCCATCCCTCCATCCTATAGGCAGAATCCCAGAAAAGCCATTCCAATCGAGTGGAAGTGACGAAAGCTTCTCCCATGCGCTGCCGAGTTGCTTCCGACGCGGAGGCGGCCGCTTCTTCCAGAGCCTCGATCGCCCGTTCGGTGGCTTCCCCGAACTCCTTTCCCGCGTAGGTGTCGATCCAGCGCTTGTAGGGATTGGATTCTGAAGCGGATTGGTGGATCCAGAGGCCCACCTCTCGGTACACCCAGAAACAAGGAAGCACCGCCGCTACCCCTTCCTCGTAGGAGCGAAGGGAGGTCGTGGCCAGGAAAAAGTTCGTATAGGCGAAGCAGGCGGGGGATTTGATCTGCACAGGATCCTGCACTCCGTACTCGGTGAAGTAGATCTGGTGCATCGCCTTTTCCACTGTGAAGATACCGGAGGCGAACTGGATGAAGTCACGCATCCGTTGGGGAGTTTCCGAACGGGCGGCTAGAAGGGAAAGTGCCTTTCCGTAATCGAGAAGGTAGAGGGCGTCCTGCTGGATGTAGTGGAGGAACCGGTCCCGGGCAAGGGTACCTCGAGCAAGTTCCTCGTTGAAGGGATGGTGAATGATCGCGTCGTATAGAGCTTTGATACTGTCCCAAAAGTCTAGAACCTTCTGCGGGGCTTTCTGGGTAGGTTCCATATTTCTTCTCCTTGCTACTCCCAAAAGGAATGGAAATGATGCACGGGGCCGTGCCCTTTTCCTAATCGATATCGGGCACCCTTTGCTAAGGCCTCCGTTAGGTACTCTTTGGCGGATCGAATCGCGTTCTCCAAGGGTTCCCCCCGGGCAAGAAAGGCAGCAATGGCCGAAGAGAGGGTACAGCCCGTCCCGTGGGTATTCTGGGTCTGAATCCGAGGAGCTGTCAGGCGAACTAGGCGATCCTCCCTGGAAAGGTACAGCACATCGGGACTTTCCGGACCTTCCAGGTGCCCGCCCTTTACGAGCACCGCCTGGGGGCCGAAGGAAGAGAGCCGACGGGCTAGATCTTCCAGGGTAGCGATGCAGGGATCTGTCCCGGTATCGATAGACGCCTCCATGCCCGCTACTGTAGGGGCGTGGCTGCCGCTAGTCTCTTTCCTGTCCTGCCCCAAAAGGACTCGGGCCTCCGGAAGATTTGGCGTGATCACCGTGGCCAGGGGAAGAAGGTGGGCACGGAGGGCCTCTACCGCATCATCCTCGAGCAATTTCGCTCCTCCCTTCGCAACCATCACGGGATCTACCACTACGTTGGGAATGCGGTAGAACTCTAATGCCTCCGCTACGGTACGGATCACCTCCGCCGAATGGAGCATCCCCACCTTCACGGCATCCACTCCGATGTCTTCCATCACGGTGTCTATCTGCAGCCGAATGAACTCGGGAGGTACCGGATAGATGCCGGTAACCGAGTGAGTGTTCTGAGCCGTAAGGGCGGTGATCACGGACATGCCGAAGCACCCGAGGGCCGAGAAAGTCTTCAGGTCTGCCTGGATCCCCGCCCCTCCACCGCTGTCGGAACCCGCAATGGTTAGGAGCCTTCTGTAACGGACCCCGTTGGAAAACGACTCCTCGGCCCCCCTATTCGACTTTTCTTCCTTATGCTTGTCTTGATTCGTACCCATGCCATTACCTCCTACAGAATTATCCCTTAGGAGAATCACTGCCCACTCAAAAGGGCAGCTCTAAGGCGTCTGGCAGCCTCCCTAGGATCCTGGGCCGATACGATGGCCGAGACGACGGCGATACCATCCACCCCTGTCTTTGCCACTTCGAAAGCGTTCGTTTCGTTGATTCCTCCAATGGCGATGAGACGATGGCGGGAATGACCTCGGGCCCACCGTAATCCCTCGGTGCCCCAGAGAAACCCCTTATGGTCCGTTTTGGTGGAAGTGGGGTATATGGGACCGATCCCCAGGTAGTCTACATCGTAGGATTCCGCCTGGAGGAGTTCCTCCTGGGTGTCGACGGAAAGACCGATGAGGGCCTCCGAGCCAAGCAGTTTTCGAGCCATGGGGTAGGGCATATCGCTTTGCCCGATGTGAATCCCATCGGCGCCGATCGCAAGGGCTACATCCAGGCGGTCATTGATGAGGAGGGGAATGCCCTTAGGTTTCAGATAGGCCTGGATCTCCCGAGCTTCTTCGATGAAAGCTCGGGTATTCAGGGTCTTTTCCCGTATCTGTACGATGTTCACTCCTCCTTCCACAGCCTGGGCAACCACATCGAGAAGGGGACGGCCCAGGGCGAGGTCTCTGTCTGTCACCAGGTAGAGGAGGGGGTAGGTCACCTGGTTCTTGTGAAGGTTCATGGCGATTCCTCCTGCTTTTTTCTGTTTCTGTATGGTTCCCTTCCCTTATGGTTGCCCGCGGCTCAATCCTTTGAAAAAGCAAGGCCAGAAGGGATCCTGTTCGGGTATCCGCAGGTCTTCTATCGAGCCGTTCCTTCGCTTGATTTTTCTTCCCTTTGAAGGCTCCAGTACTTCACCCACGATACTGGCGGGTATGTCTTTCTTTTTCAGGGCCTCGAGGATTCCCGAAGCCGCACGGGATGCGCAGACAATGATGAGAGTCCCCTCGGCAATGGAAAGGAGAGGATCGATCTGGAAGTACCTGCAGATCCCTTCGATCTCTTCCGTCCAGACGAAGCTGGATTCTTCGATCCACATGCCCACACCGGAGGCATTGGCTACTTCGAATAGCCCCCCCAATACTCCTCCCTCGGTAGCGTCATGCATCCCATGCACACCCCCCGCCTCCATCGCGGTGAGGGCGTCGGTAACGACAGACATCTTTTTCATGTACCCTTTCGCCCTCTCGATGAACTCGGGCGTAAAGGTGCGGGAAAGTTCTTCCTCGTACAGGGTGGCGAGAATACCCACTGTTTCCACGGCAGGGCCTTTGGTTACAATCACCGCGTCCCCCACTTTAGCTCCCCGGGGAGTCACGTACTCTCCCTCCTTGGCAAAGGAAAACACCGTAATTCCCCCGATGGTAGGTACAGTAACCGCAGGGTAATAACCCGTGTGTCCCCCGACGATGGTCATCCCCAGTTCCAGGGCGGCAGTGTGGATGGAATCCACGATCTGTTGAAACTCCGAGTCTTTCGTGTGGGGTGGCATCAGCAGGGTGTAGGAAATGAACTCGGGCTTCACTCCCATCACGGCCACATCGGAAGCCCCGATATGGACGGTGTAGTACCCAAAGTCCTCGTACCCTTTCCCTGGCATGGGGAAAATGGGGTCCTCTGCCAGGATCATCACCTGATCGGCATTCACTTTGACCACCGCCGCGTCCACACCGGTAAGGGGCGGTACGATCAGTCGGTCATCCGGCTTCCCCAGCCGTTGGAGCAGGAACTGTTCGAAGGTTTTTAAATCGATCTTTCCGATTTTCCCCATCTCCATGTATCCCTCCTTCAGGGTAGGTAAGTATGGTAAGGGCGGGTGAAGGATGGACGAGGGGAGAGCGTGAAGGTCACAAAAAAAGCCGCCCGGCTCGGGCGGCTTTTGCATCGCTTTTTGCTTCCCTACGCCGGCATTATCCGGATCAGGTCCATCGGTCATTCCCACAGCAAACTGCAAGGGAACCTCTCAGCCCGGTTTATCCGAGCTCCCGCTCTTTGACTAAAAGATACTACATTGGATTGGATTGATCAATACCCTCCAGGGCCGTTGCACATAAATATGAGGAGCGGGCGGCGAGCGAGGCCTCAAACTGAATTTTCATGCAACTTTAGTGAATTTTTATACATCTAGACATTTTTCTACTTATCTAGCATCCTGTA